>Ga0208518_100039_pt1 | contig 99491 bp, 78 predicted proteins | sample LakWasM127_HOW14_2_FD_183937 | JGI IMG/M metagenome (GOLD analysis project Ga0208518, IMG submission 183937) | Freshwater sediment methanotrophic microbial communities from Lake Washington under simulated oxygen tension - Sediment Metagenome... | ecosystem: Environmental > Aquatic > Freshwater >...
ACGTGGTCACCAAGAAGGGCCAGGGCTACAAGCTCGCCGAGGCCGACCCGGTGGCCTACCACGGGCCTTCGCGCTTCGATCCGAAGATCGGCCTGGTCAAGCCCGCCACGCCGCCGCGCCAGACTTTTACCCAGGTGTTCGGCCAGTGGCTCTGCGACATGGCGGCGCACGACGAGCGCCTGGTGGGCATCACACCGGCGATGCGCGAAGGCTCGGGCATGGTGGAGTTCGAGCGGCGTTTCCCTGATCGGTACTACGACGTGGGCATTGCCGAGCAGCACGCGGTGACATTCGCCGCGGGCATGGCCTGCGAGGGCGTCAAGCCGGTGGTAGCCATCTATTCCACCTTCTTGCAGCGCGCCTACGACCAGTTGATCCACGACGTGGCCTTGCAAAACCTGCCCGTGGTTTTTGCGCTTGATCGCGCAGGTCTGGTGGGCGCCGACGGCGCGACCCATGCGGGCGCCTACGACATCGCCTTTGTGCGCTGCATCCCCAACATGGCCATGGCCTGCCCGGCCGACGAACGCGAGTGTCGCCAGTTGCTCTGCACCGCCTTCGCGCAGAACCACCCGGTCGCTGTGCGCTACCCGCGTGGCAGCGGTGCCGGCACCGCGCCGTTGCCGGGGCTGGACGCCTTGCCATACGGCAAAGGCGAAATCCGCCGCACCCGCAGCAGTGCCTTGCGGCCAGCCGGCCTGCCGCGCATCGCCATCCTGGCGTTTGGCACCTTGCTGTACCCGGCCCTCGAAGCCGCCGAGCAGTTTGACGCGACCGTGGCCAACATGCGCTGGGCCAAGCCGCTGGATACCGAATTGCTGCTGCAACTCGCCGCCGAGCACGACGCGCTCGTCACGCTCGAAGAGGGCTGCATCCAGGGCGGCGCAGGCAGCGCGGTGCTTGAAGCCCTGGCCGCCGCGGGCATGCAGCGACCGGTGCTGCAGCTCGGTCTGCCCGACATCTTCATTGAGCACGGTGACCCGGCCACGCTCCTGTCTTTGCAGGGGCTCGACGCGCCAGGCATCGCAGCCTCGGTGCAGGCGCGCTTTGGTGCATCGGTGCGTGCCATGGGCGAGCGCGCAGCCTGACAATTCCCCTGCGGAGGTAGGGGCGCTGCGCTTTCCGATTCGCAGTGGCTGCAGGTGCATGCTTGCAGAACCCTGAAGGCATGCGCCTCGCGGCGGGCTTTCGCGGGAAAACCCGCAGAGGCTCTGGAAAGTGCCTTTTTACAATTCCTCCATGGCTGCTAAAGTGGCTGGGCCGCGCGGCGGATGTGCCACGCGTTAGGCACTATTGCAACCCCGTTTCTCAAGAGGTTCTCATGGATCGTCGCTCACTCATCAAACATGCCGGCGTCGCTGGCGTACTGGCCGCAGGGGTTGCCCCTGCCGTGCACGCCCAGGCCACTGTCCGCTGGCGCCTGGCATCGAGTTTCCCCAAGTCGCTCGACACCATTTTCGGCAGCGCCGAGATGTTCGCCAAGACGCTCAAGGCGTTGTCTGGTGGCAAGTTTGAGGTCTCGGTACACGCCGCCGGTGAGTTGATGCCTCCCTTCGGCGTGGTGGATGCCATTCAAAACGGCACGGTGGAAATGGCGCAGACCGCGCCGTACTACTTCACCGGGAAAGACTCCATTTTTGCCTTTGGCTGCGCGGTACCTTTTGGCCTGACGGCGCGCCAGATGGACGCGTGGATGGAACACGGCAACGGCCGCAAGCTGATGGACGAGTTCTACGCCAAATACAACATCAAGAGCCGCAGCGCCGGCAACACCGGCACGCAGATGGGCGGCTGGTACCGCAAGGAAATCAATACCGTTGAAGACTTGAAGGGCCTGAAGATGCGCATGGGCGGTGGCCTGTTCGGCGAATCCATGCAGAAGCTCGGCGTGGTGTCGCAGAACATGCCAGCGGGCGAGGTCTACCAGGCGCTGGAAAAGGGCACGCTGGACGCTTGCGAATTCGTCGGCCCCTACGACGACGAAAAGCTGGGCTTCAACAAAGTGGCGCCTTACTACTATTACCCCGGCTGGTGGGAAGGCGGCGCCGAGCTGGAATTCTTCATCAACGCCAAGGCCTACGCGGCGCTGACGCCCGAGTTCCAGGCCATGGTGGACGCCGCCACGGCCGTCGCCGCCCGCGACATGACGGCCAAGTACGACGCCTTCAATCCCATTGCGCTCAAGAAGCTCGTGGGCGCCAAGACCCAGCTCAAGGCGTTCTCCAAGGAGCTCATGGACGCCGGCTTCAAGTCGGCGATGGAAGTGTTTGCCGAGCACGAAGCCAAGTCGCCCGAGTTCAAGAAAATCCACCAGGACATGCGAGCCTTCCAGCGCGATCAGATCCTGTGGGGCCGTTTCTCCGAGTTCCGCTTCGACAGCTACATGACTTCGGTCAAGCTGTAGCCCGCAATCGTTCTTGTCGCGATCAGGCCATGGCGGCATTGATCGCCCAAGCAGCCGGAGTCTCAGGCCCGCACCTGCGCGGGCCTGACGCCGGTTTTTTTTGGCACCGCATCAGCACCGCCAGCACCTTTTTTCATCCACAGGAGACTTGCAATGGATCGTCGTTCCCTTATCAAAAATGCCGGCATCGCCGGGGTGCTCGCGGCAGGTGTCGCACCGGCTGTGCATGCGCAGGCCGCGGTGCGCTGGCGCCTGGCGTCGAGTTTCCCCAAATCGCTGGATACCATCTTCGGTGCCGCCGAGGTGTTTTCCAATGCCGTCAAGAGCATGTCTGGCGGCAAGTTTGAAGTTTCGGTCCACGCTGCTGGCGAGTTGATGCCTGCGTTCGGTGTGGTCGATGGGGTGCAGAACGGCACCGTCGAAATCGCGCACACCGCGCCCTACTATTTCTTCGGCAAAAACGAGGCGTTCGCCATCGGTGGTGCCATTCCCTTCGGCATGAACTCGCGCCAGCTCACCGCCTGGATGGTGGACGGCAACGGCGAAAAGCTCATGCGCGAGTTCTATGCCCAGTACAACATCATCGACTTCATTGGTGGCAATACCGGCACACAGATGGGCGGCTGGTTCCGCAAGGAAGTCAAATCGCCCGAGGACATCAAAGGCCTGAAATTCCGCATTGGCGGCTTTGGCGGCAGGGTCATCGAACGCATGGGCGGTGTGCCGCAAAACATTCCTGGCGGCGAAATCTACCAGGCGCTTGAAAAAGGCACGATTGACGCGGCCGAATGGATTGGCCCCTACGACGATCAGAAGCTGGGCATCAACAAGGTGGCCCCGTTCTACTACTACCCCGGTTGGTGGGAAGGCAGCTTGAACCTGTCGTTCTACGCCAATGACAAGGCCTTCAATGGTCTGTCAGATGAGAACAAGGCCATCATCAAGGCGGCTTCCTACGAAGCCCATGTGACCACGCAAGCGCGCTACGATGCACGCAACCCTGGCGCACTCAAGCAACTGGTCGGCGCCAAAACCAAGGTGCTGCCGTTCCCGCAGTCGGTGATGGACGCCTCGTTCAAGGCGGCCAAGGAAGTCTATGCCGACCTGAACGCGAAGAACCCCGCCTGGAAGAAGATCTACGCTGACTACCTGAACTTCCAGCGTGATGAAGTGCTGTGGTTCCGCTTTGCGGAAGGTACCTTCGACAACTTCATGCAGCGCCAGAAACTCTAAGCGCAAGCAGCCCGAAGAACCCCGCCTGGTGCGGGGTTTTTTTTGGGGTGGTGCGCCCGGCGGAGTGCCCCCACTCGGAGGAGAAAGTCCTCTTCCCGCCCTGCATGGGGAAGCGTTAGCAATGGCAAGGGTTCCACGGGGGACGGCGAGTTTGAAGGGCGCCCAATGGCAAGGCGCTGCGGTGCGTGCGCCTACTGTGCCAGGAGCGGCGGCACCGCGTTAATCCAACCGGCAAGCTCCAGCAAGCACCCGTGTCTGTGAATTTGATGGCCCAGAGGCCTCCCGTATTCCGGTAATGTCTGCGGCAAAAGTGGGTGTCGTGGCGCGCATTGGTCTGCTGCGTTCGGTGAGTAACTCGGCATTGGGGTGCGCAGGCCGCGCGAGCGGCACGGGCCAGGGCATCGGTTGGGTTTTGACGGATCGAGCCCGATATGGCTCTGGAGCATGGTTCCGGCCTGGAGGCGATGCGTTTCTAGAGAGTTTTGCTCGCTTCCTTGAAGAGGAGGGGCAAAAAAAGAGCCCTGCGATCGGCAGGGCTCTTGGCTTGGAGCGGGAATGAGGGCCCGCCGGCTTTATTTTTTCTCGCTCTGAATGGCGTCCTGTGCCGCCTTCATCGGATCTTCCGGGACTTCGGGTTGCTCGCCGGGAGCCGGTTCCGGCGCAGCGGCGTCCAGCGCGTCGAGCTTGCGCATCTGGGATTCCATTTGCAGGCGAATCTTGTCCAGGTCGTACACCTCCTTCTTGTCGAGGCCGCTGGAGACGATGCCTGGGAAGATGATGATCAACGAGACCATGATCACTTGGATCAGCACGAACGGCACGGCGCCCCAGTAGATCTGCATGGTAGTGATGGGCTGGATCAGCTTCTTGGTGACGCGGTCGGTGTAGGCCACGGCCGGCGCGACGCTGCGCAGATAGAAGAGCGCAAAGCCAAACGGCGGGTGCATGAACGAGGTCTGCATGTTCACCGCCAGCAGCACGCCAAACCAGATCAGGTCAACCCCCAGCTTGTCGGCGACCGGAGCCAGCAGCGGCACGACGATGAAGGACAGTTCGAAGAAGTCCAGGAAAAATGCCAGGAAGAAAATCAGCAGGTTGACCAGAATCAGGAAGCCCACTTGGCCGCCGGGCAGGCCGGTGAGCAGGTGCTCCACCCAACGCGGCCCCTCGACGCCCTGAAACACCAGGCTGAAGACGGTCGAGCCGATCAAAATGAACACCACGAAGGTGGACAAGCGTGTGGTCGAGATGAGGGCCTGCTTGAGCAGCTTGAAATTCAGGCGCCCGCGCACCATCGCCATGGTGAACGCGCCCAGTGCACCCATGGCGCCGCCTTCCGTTGGGGTGGCGATGCCGAGGAAGATGGTGCCCAGCACCAGGAAGATCAGCAAGAGCGGTGGAATCAGCACGAAGGTCACGCGCTCTGCCATGCGCGAGAGCAGGCCCAGGCGCGTGATCTTGTTGAGCATGGAGAGCACAAAGGCCAGCGCCACGCCAACGCACATGGACACCACAATGGTTTCGTCCTTGGCGACGCTGGTGACGGTTTCACCTGACCACCAGGTGTGAATGTCGGCAATGTGGTGCGCGAAGAACAGCGAGGCGCCCACGGAGACGATGGTGAGGAGCAGCAACGAAGGCAGACCGCTGCTGCCGTTGTCTTCGCGGATGGTGCGTGCCGCTGGCGGCAACGCCGGCACCCACTTGGGTTTGAAAATCGCCAGCAGAATCACGTAGCCGGTGTAGAAACCCGTGAGCATGAAACCGGGGATGAATGCGCCCTTGTACATGTCGCCCACGCTGCGACCCAACTGGTCAGCCAGCACGATGAGCACCAGCGAGGGCGGAATGATCTGTGCCAGCGTTCCGGAGGCGGCGATGACACCGGTGGCAATGCGCCGGTCGTAGCCATAGCGCAGCATGATGGGCAACGAGATCAGGCCCATGGAAATGACGGAGGCGGCGACCACGCCGGTGGTTGCAGCGAGCAGCGCACCTACGAAGATCACGGCGAGTGCCAGACCGCCTCGCACCGGGCCGAAGAGCTGGCCGATGGTCTCCAGCAGGTCTTCCGCCATGCCGCTGCGCTCCAGGATCAACCCCATCAGCGTGAAGAAGGGAATCGCCAGCAGTGTGTCGTTCTGCATGATGCCGTAGATCCGCAGCGGCAATGCCTGCAGCAGTGCTTCGGGCAGCAGGCCCAGTTCAATGCCCACGAAACCAAAGAACAGACCGCAAGCCCCGAGACTGAAGGCCACGGGAAAGCCCATCAGCAGGAACACGATCAGCCCCGCGAACATGATCGGGGCCAGATTAGAGGTAAAGAATTCCATGAATGTGTCTCCGCTCAATCGGCTTGGGTGGCTGCGTTGCCATCGCCTTTGGCGGCTTCGGCCAGGCGGCGGATGGATTCGGCCAGTTCTTCCTCAGCCGTTTTCTCGTCAAGTTTGACGGTTGGATCAGGCACCAGGCCCTTCAGGAAGGCGATGCGCTTGATCAGCTCCGACCAACCCTGCAGCAGCAGCAACGCGAAGCCCACCGGCATCATCAGGTACACCGGCCAGCGGATCAGACCGCCCGCGTTGCTGGACATTTCGCCGGATTGGTAACCCTGGAGGAAGAACGGGATGCCGAACCACAGTACCGCCGCGCACATCGGCGTAAGGAACACCACGAAGCCGAATACGTCGAGCCAGATCTGCGTGCGCTTGGAAAACCGGCTTGAGACGACGTCCACGCGCACATGCTCGCGGTGCAGCAACGTATAGCCTGAGGCGAGCAGAAAGGCTGCGGCAAACAGGTACCACTGCACCTCCAGAAAGCCGTTGGAGCTGTAGTTGAAGACCTTGCGCACGATGGCGTTGATGCCGCTGATCACTGTGGACGCGAGGATCAGCCAGATGACAACGAGACCGACGCGCTCATTGAGCCAGTCGACGCCTCTGGATAGTTTGAGTAATGCCTGCATGGAGTCTCCAAAAATGGACGGTGACGAATCGCTGGCGGTTTGCCATGAGTGCCATAGGAGGCGGCTGGAGCTGGAAATCGCCGGCTGCAAATGGGCCGCAGCGGTCCATTTTCGTTTTCGACGCTCCAACTCCAACAGTCTCCAGGCGCGCTCTTGTAACTTTTCGAGTCGAGCGATTCTACGAAGCACTGTAGGCGCAGGCTGACAGCAGCGTGACGGTGTATTCCCTAGGCGTGGTATGCGTCAGAAGCTACTAAAAATATAGCAATTAGGGTTAACGCTTAGAACGAAAAACGTGCTTTTGCGCGGAAAACCTCCACCACGGCAGCACAGCGCTCATGGCCAGAACCTGGCCGCAGTACTCGGGTGCGTAGCCTGCTAGCTGTGCCATGCGCGCCTGCCAGGCGGCCGACTGCAGCAGCGTTCGCAGCGCCAGAGTGGGGGCCTGGTCGAGGCTGGATTTGAGACAGGCGAGGTGGTAATGCTCGTGCACCAGGGGAATGAAATCGAGCCCGCGTGCACGCGCCGCCATCTCGATGCCCAGGCCGGCATCGGCCGCGCCCGCAGCGATGGCCTGTGCCACGGCGGCGTGCGAAGGCTCGGTTTGCCCGGCTGCGCCCAGGGCGCTGGCCTCCAGCCCTTCGCGCTCCAGCAAATCACCCAGCAGCACGCGCGTACCCGTGCCCAAAGGCCGGTGCACAAAGCGTGCGCCGCGCGCTGCCACGTCGGCCAGGCGCAGCAGGCCAAGTGGGTTGCCACGCGCCACGATAAGGCCTTGCGTGCGCCGTGCAAAGCCGATCAGCTTGTGCAGGCCGGGTTTGAGCAGCGGCTTGTACGTGCGCGCTGTCTCCGAGCCTGGCGCGGCGCCCTCCAGCGTATGAAAGCCGGCGAGCGTGCAGCGCCCCTCATTGAGCGCACGAATGGCGTCCACGCTGCCGGTGAAGCGGATGTCAAGGTGCAGAGCGCCCCGAGCCCTTGGCTGACCGACCGACCCACTTGTCGGGTCGCCCGCCGCAGCGACTTCGCGCAGCAGCCCCAGGGCGTCGTCGTGGCTGGCGTAGAGCGTGAGCACGTGGGCGCTTGGGTCGAAGGCGACGGCAAAGGCGCGCTCCAGGTCAGCGTGCAGCGCGGCGATCTGCGGCGCTAGGCGGGCCTGGGCCTGGCGTTCGGCCCACAGGAGCTTCTCGCCAAATTCGCTCAGTTGTGCGGCCTGGCCCTTGCCCCAGACGACGAGCGTGCCGCCCAGCTCTATCTCCCAGCGCTTGAGCGCACCCCACACGTGGCGGTACGACAGGCCCAGGGCGCGCGCGGCGCCCGAGATGGAGCCTTCCTGCGCCACCGCGGCCAGCATTTCAGGCAGTGGGTTGCGGATCAGGCGGTTGCCGGCGTCGCGCGACAGTGTGTAGTGGAGCTGAATCCTATGCACGGTGTTTCATATGGTGGCTTGCAGACGGGGCGCCTACGATAGCGCAGCCCCATTTTGCTATTGGCATGTCCACCCTGTACCCCAGTTTCGTCACAGCGCTGCAGCTCATCGCCAGCTTCGATCCAGCGCTCTGGAGCATCGTCGGCCGCTCACTGGCGGTCAGCACTACGGCGTGCGCGATTTCCTTTGGCGCGGGGCTGGCGCTGGGGGCCTGGCTGGGCGTGGCGCGCTTTCGCGGGCGTGGCGCGCTGCTGCTGCTGCTGAACACCTTGCTGGCCTTGCCGTCGGTGGTGGTCGGCCTGCTGGTGTATTTGCTGCTGTCACGCAGTGGCCCGCTGGGCTGGCTGGGTTGGCTGTTTTCTTTCCAGGCCATGGTACTGGCCCAGGCCGTGCTGGTGCTGCCCGTGGTGACGGCGCTGACCCGCCAGACGGTGGAAGACGCCGAACGCGCCTACGGTGAGCAGCTCCAGTCGCTCGGCGCCGGGCGCATGCTGCGCAGCCTGCTGCTGGCCTGGGACACGCGCCTGGCCTTGTTCACGGTCCTGGTCACCGCCTTTGGCCGAGCCATCTCTGAAGTGGGCGCGGTGATGATCGTCGGTGGCAATATCGATGGCTTCACCCGCGTGATGACCACGGCCATTGCGCTCGAGACCAGCAAGGGCGACCTGCCGCTGGCTCTGGCGCTGGGCACCGTGCTGCTGGCTGTGGTGCTGGCGCTGCATGGCAGCGTGGCGCTGCTGCAGCGCTGGGCCAGCCGGCGCGATGCGGCGACCGGCGCCGCAGCCCTCACGCTTGCTGCCGGGGTGGCGGCGTGATGCCCAACCCGGCACCGCTCCTGTCCCTGCGCAGTGCCGGCGTGCGCTTTGGTGTCCTGCACGCACTGCAGGAAGTCAACCTGAGCGTGCATGTCGGCGAGCGCCTGGCACTGATAGGCGCCAACGGCAGTGGCAAGAGTACCCTGCTGCGCGTGCTGCATGGCCTGCAGCGCCTCTCCAGTGGCGAAATGGTGCACGGAGCGCCGCACCGCCAGGCCATGCTGTTTCAGCGCCCACACCTGCTGCGCGCCAGCACGCAGACCAACGTGGCGCTGGCGCTGTGGCTGCGCGGCCACGCCTGGCGCGACGCGCGCGCGCAGGCGCTGCGGGCCCTGGCGCGTGTGGGCCTGGAGGCGCTCGCACGGCAGAACGGCCGCACGCTCTCGGGTGGGCAGCAGCAGCGCGTGGCGCTGGCGCGCGTCTGGGCGCTGCAAGCCCAGGTACTGCTGCTCGATGAGCCGACGTCCAGCCTGGACCCGCACGCCAAGCGCGAAGTCGAGGCGCTGATTGCCCAGCTCGCTGGCTCGGCCTCGGCGGATGCGCAGGCCGGCCCTGTCACCACCGTGTTCAGCAGCCACAACCTGGGCCAGGTCAAGCGCCTGGCCACCCGCGTGCTCTATCTGGAGCAGGGCCGCGTGCTGGCCGACCTGCCCGTTCACGATTTCTTTAATGGCCCCTTGCCAGAGGCTGCCCGTTTGTTCGTCAAAGGAGATACCCTGTGAAAAATATCAGGCTTTTAAGCCCTTCAGCGCTTGTGTGTAAAGGGTTTCTAGCTATTTCTTTGGTAGCTGGAACCGCCGCTTGGGCCGACACCATCACCATGGCCTCGACGACGTCCACCGAGCAATCTGGTTTGTTCTCCCACTTGCTTCCGGCGTTCAAGAAAGACACCGGCATCGACATCAAGGTGGTGGCCGTGGGGACTGGCCAGGCGCTCGACATGGCGAGACGCGGCGATGCCGACGTGCTTTTCGTGCACGACCAGGCCGCCGAGGAAAAATTCATAGCCGAGGGTTGGGGGATCAAGCGCTACCCGGTCATGTACAACGACTTCGTCATCGTCGGCCCTCAGGCTGACCCGGCAGGCATTGCTGGCAAGGATGTGGTTGTGGCGCTGAAAAAAATCGCCATCGCCAACGCGCCCTTCATCTCGCGTGGCGATAAGAGCGGCACCTATGCGGCCGAGCTGCGCTACTGGAAGGCTGCCGATACCGAAAAAGGCACGGGCTACAAGGCCTGCGGCTGCGGCATGGGCCCGGCGCTCAACATGGCTGCCGCCAGCGGTGCCTACGCGCTGACCGACCGCGGCACCTGGCTGAACTTCAAGAACCGCGCCGACCTGGGCATCCTGGTGGAAGGCGACAAGCGCTTGTTCAACCAGTACGGCGTGATGGTGGTCAACCCCGCCAAATACCCGCAGGTCAAGCTCAAGGACGCGCAAAAGTTTGTTGACTGGGTGATCTCCCCCACGGGCCAAAGCACCATCGCCGATTACAAAATCAACGGGCAGCAGCTGTTCTTCCCGAACGCGGACAAGTAAGCTGCCAAGGCCAAGTGCCGAGAAACTTCAGGTGTTTTCGGCCTTCTGCGCAAGCAGGGTCTGCGTATGCAGCTATTCTTTGAATAGCATTCCCCTCAATCGAGCAACGCCACGCCTTTGACTTGCGCGAACAGCGAGCGCCCTGGTGCTATGCCGAGTGCCGTCACCGAGCGCTGCGTAATGCGCGCCAGCAGCCGCGCGCCGCCGGCGTCCAGCGCCACCATCCACTGGCCGGGGCTGTCTTCGCGCAGGCCGGTCACGGTGGCGGGGACAATGTTCAGAATGCTGGTGCCGCTCTGGCGCTCCAGTGTCAGGCTCACGTCGCGCGCCTGGATGCGTACGCGCAGGCGCTGGCCCAGGGGGCGGGCCGTGGTACTGATCACGTGCAGTTCGCCGCCGGCAAAGCCCAGGGTGGAGAGATGCTCCGCGCTGTCGTGGTGTACGAGCGTTCCCTCGACAATGGTGGCTGCCGCGTCGCCCTGGGCCAGGGGCAGGTCGAGGCGGGCCATCAAGACTTCGGCGCTGCCGCTGGCGCGCACGCGGCCGGCGTCCAGCAGCACCATGTGCGTGGCCAGGCGCGCGACTTCGTCGAGCGCGTGGCTCACATACAGCACCGGAATGGCCAGTGTGCGCTGCAGGGCTTCGAGATAGGGCAGCAGCTCGGCCTTGCGACCGGCGTCCAGGGCGGCCAGGGGCTCGTCCATCAGCAGCACGCGCGGCTGCGCGGCGAGCGCCCGCGCAATGGCCACACGCTGGCGCTCGCCGCCCGAGAGCGTGGCCGGGCGCCGGTCCATCAGGCTGGCAAGGCCGAACAAATCGACCGCCTGCTCGACAGCGACAGCAGCGCCTGCGACCGCACTGCGCCCCGTAGACTGGACGCGCTTTTGCGCATACATGATGTTGCCGCGCACGCTGAGGTGATCGAACAGGCTGGCTTCCTGAAACACGTAGCCTAGGGCGCGCTGGTGCGTGGGCAGCCAGATGCCGGCCGCGTCGTCCTGCCAGGTGCTGCCCGCCACGCGCACCAGGCCAGGGTGGGCGCGCTCCAGACCTGCGAGTGCGCGCAGGCAGGTGGTCTTGCCGCAGCCAGACGGGCCGAACAGGGCAATAAAGCCGCGCCCTGGCAATTGCAGGTCCACATCCAGCGTGAACTGGGAGCGCTGCAGCCGCAAGCGCGCCTGGATGCCAGGGTTTTCCGCATTCATGGCAGCAGCCTCGTGCGGCGCGTCAGGTTCAGCCCCAGCAGCACCAGGAACGAGAACACCACCATGCCGCCTGCGAGCCAGTGCGCCTGCGCGTATTCCAGCGCCTCGACGTGGTCGTAAATTTGCACCGAGACCACCCGCGTCACACCGGGGATGTTGCCGCCCAGCATGAGCACTACGCCGAACTCGCCCACGGTGTGCGCAAAGCTCAGGATGGCGGCGGTGACGAAACCGCCGCGCGCCAGTGGCAGGGCCACGGTCAGGAAGCGGTCCAGCGGCCCCGCACCCAGCGTGGCGGCGGCTTCCAAGGGCCGCTCGCCCACGGCCTCAAACGCACCCTGCAGCGGTTGCACGGCAAACGGCAGTGAATAAATGAGCGAGCCCAGCACCAGCCCCCAGAAGGTGAAGGGCAGCGTGCCCAGACCCAGCGCCGTGGTCAACTGCCCCAGCGGGCCGTTCGGCCCCAGCGCCGCCAGCATGTAAAAGCCAATCACCGTGGGCGGTAGTACCAATGGCAACGCCACTACGGCCGACACCGGCCCGCGCCAGCGCGAGCGCGTGCGCGCCAGCCACCAGGCCAGCGGTGTGCACAGCAGCAGCAGCAGCGCCATCGTCGTCACCGCGAGGCGCAGCGTCAGGCCGATGGCGCGCAGGTCGGTCTCAGTGAAGCCCATGAAGCTCGCAAACGACTTATTTGATGATGCCGTAGCCGTAGGATGCCATGACGGCGTGTGCCGCGTCGCTGCGCAGGAACTCCATGAGGGCCGCCGCCGCCGGATTGTCCTTGCCGTGCTCAAGCACGACGGCGTCCTGGCGGATGCGGGTGTGCATCTCGGCCGGCACGCGCCAGGCCGAGCCCTTGGTGATCTTGCCGTCCTTCATCACCTGAGACAGCGCGACGAAGCCCAGTTGGGCATTGCCTGTGTGGACGAACTGGTAGGTCTGCCCGATGTTCTCGCCCATCACCAGTTTGGGTTGCAAGCTCTCGGCCAGGCCCAGCTTGTCGAGCGTCTGCATCGCGGCTGCGCCGTAAGGGGCGAGTTTCGGGTTGGCAATCGCCAGGTGCGCAAAGCTGCCTGTGGCCAGCACTTTGCCTTCGGCGTCCACCATCCCCGCGTCCGGGCTCCACAGCACCAGGCTGCCCAGAGCGTAAGGGATCAAGCTGGTGCCGACGGCCTTGCCGTCCGACACCAGCCGCCCAGCCGTCTTGTCGTCGGCCGAGAGGAACACGTCAAACGGTGCGCCGTGGCTGATCTGCGCGTAGAACTTGCCGGTGGAGCCAAAAGTCAGCTCTGCCTTGTGCCCGGTTTCCTTGGCAAAAAGGGCGGCAATGTCCTGCATGGGCGCTGTGAAGTTGGCGGCTACCGCCACCTGCACTTCGCCGGCCTGGGCGGCGAAGGCACAAAGGCTCAGGGCAAGGGCTGCGAGAAGGCGGAGAAGGGATGGCAGGGAGGACGGCATGGTGGCTGGCGCTCAGGCGCTATTCATTTGTGGAATAGCGAAAGTATAGGCCCCCGCGTTGTATGGGGCGTCAGACATGGGTGTGCAAATGGTGGGCATCCGGCACATGCGGGTGCGCATGCCGCACTGGCGGATGCTGGTGCCAATGGCTGTGCGGCCCGATCGGCATTGGTTCGTGGCGGTGGAGATGGTGGCCGTCGTCATGCGAATGTGCGTGCTCGTGCTCCAGCAATGCGTGGACGTGCGCGTGGTCGTGGCCTTCCAGCAGATGCAGGCCCACGCCCACGAGCATCAAGAGCCCGCCGACCGCCAGCAACCAGTTGCCTGAGTGGTTTCCCATGATCCATGCGCCCAGTGCTCCAAAAAATGGTGCGAACCCAAATACCGACCCCGTGCGGCCGGCGCCAAATGCCCGCTGCGCCAACAGGTACAGACGCAGGCTCAGGCCGTAGCCCGTGGCGCCAACCGCCAGCAAAGCCATGGCTGCGCTCCATGCCGGCATGGGTTCGGCAAAGACCAGAGCCAGCACGAGGGTAGCGGCCGCGCCCAACCCCGATTTGTAGAGAACCACTTGGCCTGGATCGCGCTCGGCAACCTGCCGCGACAGGCTGTTGTCCACTCCCCAGGCTGCGGTAGCACCAAGAACCGCCAGCAGTCCCAGCAGTTGGTTGTCGCCCGCGAGGCCTTGCTCGAACACCAGCACAGCACCTCCAGCGACCAGAAACAGCAGGGCAGCCACCACGCGCCGGTCCATGGTTTCACCGTATAGGCGCCAGGCCAGCAGTGCGGTAAAAACCGCTTCCAGTGTCAGCATCAGGGAAGCGCTGGTACCACTGGTGCGCTGCAAGCCCCAGGCCAGCGCAACAGGCCCCAGGACCGCGCCGAAAAAAGACATCCATAGCAGACGAGGGGCATCGCTGGGTGTCACGCGGGCCTCGCGGGTGGCAGGCTGACGCAGCCACAGCGCTACGCCTGCAGCCCCCAGGTACAGCAAACCCGCAGTGGTGAACATGCCAAGTCCCTGGCCGAAATGCTGGACCAAAGGGGTGCTGAGCCCAAACAGGGCCGCGGCCATGAGCGCGAGCCATGCGCCCTTGCGCGCTGGGGAATGGGAGTTCACTGGAACGTCTCGCACAAAATTTCATGATGCCACGCAACGCAGCAATGCCAGTACGCTGGCCACTAGATCGCGCCGCTTAGAGCAGGCTCTTACACCGGCTCAATTGCCTGAATGCGCACGTCGACACACAGGCCGCATTGTTTCTCTTCGTCCGCGAAACCTATTTGGATTTCCGCGCCCAGGCGGTTCGCTATGGCCTTGACGATGGACAGCCCCAACCCGGAACCCATTTGGTCGGTGCCAAGTGTGCGATAGAAGGGGTCGAACACGCGCTCTCTCTCGGTGATTTGAATACCCGGACCAGAGTCCCGGATTTGCAGAACGACATGACCGTCTTCCGTCCTGACCGAGAGATCGACCTTGCCTCCGGCGGGTGTGTAGCGAATCGCGTTATCGACCAGGTTTTTCACCAGCGTCATCAGGTCTGGCTCGTGTACCCACACTTGGGCATCGTTTGCCCCTTCGATTCCCACATCAATCTGTTTCACCTCGGCCAGCGGCATCAGGCCTTCCAGAACACGGCGATAGATATTTTGTATCGACACCGACGATTTTGGATGGTCGAGTGCGGTCTGTGCCTTCGCCAGGGCAAGCAACTGGTCGAGCAGGCTGCGACTGCGCTCGATGCCGCAGCGCAATGTCGCGAGTCGCTCGTGCGCGAGATCCGACATGTCCGTTTCGGCCAGCCGCTCGGCCTGTAGTGACATGGCGGTCAACGGGGAGCGGAGTTCATGCGCGGCGTCGGCAACAAATCGGCGCTGCGCTTGCATGGACCGTTCCACTCTGCCCAGCAAGCGGTTGATGGCGCCAGCAAACGGGAGCACTTCAATGGGCAAGGAGTCTTCCACAATCGGATGCAGTGCTGTTTCGGCACGGCAATCGACTTCTGCCGAGAGCGCGGCAATCGGCCGAAACATCTGTCTCACCAGGCTTGTGACAAGCAGGAGCAGGACGGGTACCAGTATCAGGAACGGCATCAAGGTGCGCAGGGCGCTGATTTCGGCAATGTCGTCCCGCACATCGGTTTCCTGTGCCACAGCAATGCGCTCACCCAAAGGGGTTGTCTTGACCAGCACACGAAAGGACTCGCCTTCGACATCCACTGTCTGCAGTCCGTCGGCTAAGGGCAGGGGCAACGGTAGTACGGCGCCCATATGCCCTTGCCCCACCGCGCGCGCGCCTTCGGAAAGAAACTGCACCACGACACGCGTCTCGCGGTAATTGCGACGGGCCAGGCTGTCGTTCTGGGGCAGGCTGGGGACCAAGTGTTGCCGGTCAAACAATGTGGCCACTTGCTGCAGTGTCACATCCTGCAGTTCATGGGCTTGCTTGAATGCGGTGACAAACGAAAACACACCTGCCACCGCTGCGACGACCAAAATCGTCAGCGACAGCGCGACAGAGAGCTTGAGTTGCAAGGATGCATTCAGGCGTTTTTTGAAACCATCCATCCCGCTCCCCTGACATTCTTGATGACCTCGCTGCCCAGCTTGCGCCGCAGCGCATGGATCAGGAACTCGACGGCATTGCTGTCCACCTCTTCGCCCCATCCATAGATACGGTCTTCCAGGTCGCTGCGTGAGAGGATCGCCCCAGGCCGCACGAGGAGTGCCTGCAGGAGGGAAAACTCCCGGTGGGACAGCTGAACCGGCGTACCGTCCGCAGCCGTCGCTTGCCGGGTGGCTGGGTCTAGCGAGACGGTTCCATTGCCCAGCAAGGGGACCGCATTTCCACCTTTTCGGCGCAGTACTGCACGCATGCGGGCCAGCAGCTCGGCCACCTCAAACGGCTTGACGATGTAGTCGTCAGCCCCACCGTCGAGACCGCTCAGGCGGTCGGTCAGGCCATCGCGTGCGGTGATGATGAGTAGGGGAACTGGGTTGTCCCTGGCGCGAATGTGGCGCAGCACTTCCAGCCCATCCTTACCGGGAAGCCCCAGGTCGAGCAGTACCAGGTCGTAGTGCTGGCACGCCAAGCTGGCAAGGGCTATGGCACCATCCCTGACCCAGTCGGTTGCATAAGCGGCGTCTTTCAGCGAGGCTTGGATGGCTTCGCCGATCATGGCGTCGTCTTCGACCAGCAATACCCGCATAGGCCCTCCAATTCGTGACCTGTCAATGTGCCGTGGCAGCGGCGCGCTGCCGGAATACCACGATGCTGATTACGATAAAGGCAAACAGGGCCGCAGAAGCCGAGTAGCGGCTGAGCGCCAGGCCACCAGCGCTCAAAGGCTTGTCCAGAAAATCCCCGACCACGGCACCAAGGGGGCGCGTCAGGATGAAAGCGGCCCAAAACAAGAGCGTGCGCGACACCTGCGTCCAAAAATACGCCGCCACGACCAATGCCAGCAATACAGAAAACACTGCGGCTGCCCCGGTGTAGCCAAGACCGGCTGTGTCTGCAGTCCAATCTCCCAACGCCGTCCCTAGCGTCTGTGAAAACATGATCGTGACCCAGTAGAATATTTCTGCCTTCGGTGAGCTGACCGTGTTGACCGACACCGACCCGAGCGTGCGGTGCCAGACGAACAACGAGCCTAGCAGCAAGGCCAGAAGCAGGGTCGATCCTCCTGCGTACCCAATGCCCAGCGAGCGGTCAAAAAAATCCGCCAGCGTGGTGCCCACGGTGGTGGTGGCGATGATGGTGACCCAGTACAGAGAAGGATGAAATTTTCTGGCCTTGATCTGTGCCACCACGGCCAGTGCGAACACGGCGGCAAAGATGCCGGTGGCCACCAAGTAGCCCAGGTGCATGGACATGGAAACCGCATCACCTCCCGTTTCGCCCAGCGTGGTGGCGGCAATTTTGATGATCCAGAAAAGCAGGGTGACTTCCGGCACCTTGCTGAGAGTTTGGCCTGTGGTGGTGTTCATAGCGGTTGAAGTTGGTGGTAATTCTTGTGAAAGGGGGCGATCAACGCGGCTCTACTGCGGCGGGCTGCGTAGTCCATTGCGCAAACCCGACCAGGAGAACGATCACACTCAGAAAGATTGCGCTGGTCCACGCTGTACCCATTCCCAGGCCACCCGTGGCTTTTGTCTGCGTCAGCAGGTCCCCCAGTGCGGCGCCGAAGGGGCGCGTGAGGATGTAGCCGATCCAGAACATCAGAATCGCATTGCCGCCCATGCGCCAGGCGGCAAAGGTAATGGCAATCAGTGCGCCATAGGCCACAGTGCCCCAGGCAAAGCCTAGCCCGAGGGTCTCGCTTGCCAGGTCACCCGCTGCCGTGCCCAGGGCAAAGGTGCAGAGGATGGCTGCCCAATAGAACAGTTCCCTGCGCCGTGTGACGATTGCATGAATCGACAGGCTTTTTTCCACGCTATACCACACGAGGAACGTGGCGGCCAGCACTGCGGCCAAAATTGGCGTGCTCAGCGTCAAACTGATGCCAAGGCTGTCTGTAAAGAAGTCTGTGATCTGGGTGCCCACGATGCTGACGAGCACGACCGTGAGCCAGTAGGCCCAGGGTGTGTAGCGCCGCGTGCGCAGTTGCAGGGACAGGGCGAGCGCCAGCAATGTCCCCATGAAGGCCATGGTCAGGGTTGGCCCGAGTCCGGCGTCGAACGCCAGGAAGTCAGCGCCAGTTTCGCCGACCGTGGTGGACATGATCTTGATGACCCAGAACGACAGGGCGATTTCCGGGACTTTGTTGGACAGACTCTTTAGGGAGTCGGCTGTGGGGGCAGTTTTCATCGCTTGCTTCCAGAGCTTGGCTGAAGAAGCCTTGAATGTGCCGTTCAATACTTAGCGCAAGCATAGAGATAGAGGCGCTGCCACGCCTCATGGTGTGTGATTTCTGGCTACCAAAGGAGGGTGCGAGATGGGGTCGCGCCGGGTGCCCGGCCACCGTGCGTTCGACTGTGAGGCACAAGGTGGCGCGGCGTCCGGGTCACGCGTCGCCGGCTGCCAACCGCAAGTTCACGCCGTGGGCAGCATCGATGCGGGGGCGCGCCAAAGGGAGAGAAGATCGGCGTCGGTTTCGCCAGCGCTCAGGGGCTGGAGTTGCCCTGTGGCATCGATGCCGTACACCGGTGGCATGCGACGGCTACAGTGGCGACTCCACATCGAGGCGCTGTAGGCGCCAGCCAGTCCGATTTCGATGATGTCGCCCTCCTGAATCGCCGGCGCATCGATGCTGCCCAACAGGTCGCCCGCAAAACACAGTGGGCCGGCGATGACCTGGGTCCGCGAGGCGCCCATGCGCGGCGCGAAGTGCGGGTCCAGCGCAGCCAGCGGGTAATCCCAGTCGTCGGGGCGGTAGACGCGGCGCAGCAGGAAGTCGGCCCCGAGGTGGATGGTGGCCACATCGCGGCAGATGTACTCGACGCGGGAATAGGCCCGCGCGCTGGCCGCGAGCAGGGAGCGGCCCATTTCGGTGTAGACCGTCCAGCGGCCGCTGAACAGCTCGGGCACTGCCGACCGCAGCGCCTGGGCATAGGCCTCGTAGCTGTCTTCAGTGGCCAAGCCGCCGCCCAGATTGATCCAGCGTGTCGAGGGGTGTCGTCGCGCAATGTCGACCAGGCGCCTGGCCGATAGCGCCAATTGCTCAATGGAGCAGCCCTGGGAGCCGATGTGGGCGTGCCAGCCGGCGCAGTCGAGGCCCTCGGGCAAGCTGTCGTGGGGCTCGCCAAAGCGGCTGCGTGCGTCGGCGACGCTGGTATGGGCGATGCGGCCGGGGCCGGTCAAGGTGTTCACTCGCAGGGAGCAGGGCGCACTCAGGCGTTCCAGTTCGGCCAGGCTGTTGGCGCTCAACACCCAGCCCAAGGCCTCGGCACGTGCGATTTCTGTCCGCGTTTTGGCGGGGGAGTCAAACAGTACTGTTGCGCCCGGGCAGGCCTGGTGTGCGACAAGCCCTTCCTGCAAAGAGGCTGCTTCAAAGCCGAAACCCCATCGGGCGAATCGGGGCAATAGTGCCGCGAAGGGTGCCGCCTTCAGTGCCAGGCAGTGCTGGAAGCTTGGCAGGGCGTGGCGCAACTCCAGGGCTCTGGCCTCTAGCTGGTCAAGGTCATAGACGATGGCGCTGGGCTGCTCGTCGGTCAGGTGCAGACGCCCGCAGAGTCGGGTGTGCAGTTCAGCCATGGCGCAGTTCGTCTCGCAGGGTGCGGGCCAGTCGCGCAAGGTCGGGCACCATCTGGTCCGGGTTGGTGTGGGCGCCGAGCGCCACACGCAGCAAGCTGCGTCGGCCGGCTGCCACTGGTTGCCCGATGAAAAAACCTCGCTGAATCAAACGCCGGTGCAGTGTGAGTGTCTGATCGGCGTTCAGGCCAAGGTCGAAACTCAGAATGCCCTGCCTGTCGTGCGGGGTATCGTTGTCAACTGCGCCGCGCGGCAACTGCGGCACGAAGGCGGTTTGCAGGGCATTTCGCCAGGCGCTGCGTTGCGGTGGTGGTGCGAAGTTCTCCAAGGCCAGTCGCCAGCGAGCGAGCAAACCGGGCGCTACCGCGAATCCCCGGGCCTGTGGCCAGCCGGCCGGAAACAGTGTGGCACCACAAAATGGCGGTGCGCCGAAGTATTTGGAGCCGGTGATGATCACCGCCCAACCCTGGGCCAGCCAGCGTTGCACATCCTGCGCGGCAAAGCGGCCTTGTGATGCATCAACCACCACCCGCACGCCCGCGGCGTGTTCATCCTGCAGTTGTCTGCAAGCGGCCTCCGAGGGGGCACTCAGGCCCGTTTTGGAGCAGGATACGTGGTGCACCAGTAGCGGCAGATGGTCATGGCGCTGGGCGATGGCGAAAAGCTGCGAATCGATTTGGTCCTGGCTCAGTACCCGGCCGGCCTCGTCGCGCAGCAGCACCTTTTCCATAGCGGTATCGATCGCCAGTGGTGCGGTTACGGGGCAGCCCAAGGTGTGGGTCAGGCCCGCAGCAGCGCGTTCGCAGCCGCTCCCGATTTCACGTGGGTCCATCAACACGGTGCCGTAAGGCTGCGAGCCCATGGCCAGGGCACAGCTGTATTCGGCGTCGGTGCCCGAGGCGGCCAATCTGCACTGTGTGGCGCCAAAGAGGGTCTGCAGGTGGCGCTGCGGATCCAGGGCTGTGGATCGGTGCTCCAGCGTGTGCCACTGCGCCAGCAAGGCCGGTGTGATCGGATTGGCAGTGCAACTGCCAAAGTTGACCAGCCTGTCGTCGGCCAGGGCAGGCAAGCCGTAGCGGGTGCGCCCGCGGTCGTCAACACCCTGCAGCAGGGTGGCCAGACCGGCCGGCAGCATGCGCGGTGGCGCGGTGGCCAGGGCGCTCATTGCAAGATCCAGGGTTTCAGGTGCCTGCGGTCCTGCGCGGCGCGTGCCAGAAGGTCCTGGAAGGCAGCGAAGAGGGCCAGCATGTGGGGCCGCTTGTAGCCGAAGTCTTGCAGGGGGTCCATGGCGTGGGCGACGCCGCCGGTATCGCACTCGAACACCAGCAGGCGACCGTCCTGGGTTTCACCGCAGTCGATGCTGACGTAATCCAGGCCCAGGCGGTCGTCTATCGCGGCCAGTGCTGATGCATGGCGCTGGCCAAAACTGACAGTGAACTCGTCAAAGAAGCGGCACTCCTCGGCACGGTTGTCCGGGCGATCGAGCATGTCGCCGTTCAGGTAGTGCACCATCCAGCGTGCCGAGGCCGCCATGTGCACCGGAAACGGCTTGCCGCCAATGAACGCAATGCGGTACTTGCGGTATTGCCCGTCCGCGCTGACGTAGTCGACAAAGGGCGAAATGACAAACTCGTCTGCACTTTCGCTGGACAGGTAGGCCGCCAGGTCGGCAGGGCCTGTGAGCTTGGCCAGCCCTTGACCTGCGTGGCTGCCGTTGGGCCGGCAGATGATGGGAAAGGCAGCTCCCGGCAGCACTTGATCGAGGGAGACGTGCTGCCCCGCCAGCTCGTTCAGCGCAGCGCGATCGAGTGCCCTGGATGGCGGCATCGTGCAGCCGGGGATGTCGCGCAAGGTCTGCCAGACGGTTTCGCGCGCCAGTGCCAGAATCCTGTTGGGATCATTGAGCGTGGCATGGGGCAGGGTGCTGCGCGCGCCTGCCAAGGCTTGCAATATGCCCTTTGTGGCGGGTGACACGCAGACCCCAACACAGGCCACGTCATGGGGCGGCAGTTCGGTCCACAAGGCCGGGGCATCGGGGTCCAGGTACAGCATCTCCAGCGTCACGTTGGAGCCGCTCAGCAGAAATTCGAGCGGAATGTTGGCCATCAATCTGCCCGGCGTCATCAGGGTCAGCAGGCGCAGGCGAGGGGTCCCGCGGGCAGGCAAGGTGTAATGCCGGGAAATCGACAGGGCTTCGCGTTGCAGGCTGCACCCCAGATCGTCCTGATCCATCAGGAACATGACCGACGACAGGTCCAGCATGGCGTTGGCGTCATTGGGGTCGCGCCGCAGGCGATCGAGCAAGCGCTGGCGCTGCGGATTCAGGTCCAGACCCCGAAAGGCCATTTCCATCAACGTGGGAAGACCGATGAGCGCTGTGTCGTCAGCCGCCTCGGGGTAGAACAAAGCAGTCGGAACGGTGCAGGAGGAAGGAGCGACTGAAGGGCGGTTTTCAATCATCGGTTGGGTCGGTCGCTAGAAGGTGTCGGGGGCATTGTTTCCGATCCAGGCGCGTGTGATGGCGGCAATTGGGTGGCATCCTGGGCACAGTTCTGCAGCTCCACCTCTGCCTGCACCCTGGCGGCGGTATGGCGACGGTCCGAGGCCAGAGTCTTGTCCCCATGCGAGGGTGCCAGGGCGAGGACTGTCGACGTACCCGTGCGCTTCTCTGGTGCGCTGCTTCCCGGTCCGCTGCCATTGGTCTGGCCAATAGTGAGGCACTTCGTTGCACCCATGGTGCGTGACTCTTAAATCGAGAACCGTTGTGCCAACGTCTGACCCAAAGGTTCGAGTCGGATGGCTTCTTCCTGCACCAATTCGCCAAAAGCACTTCCAGACAGCACCTGGTACTCATGCAAGCGTGCAGGAGCCAGAGGGTCTTGCGGGTGAATACCCAGGCTGGGGTGGCACATCAGCAGGTCGCCGCTGTGGCACGCCCCCAGCCACCTTCTTGTCCAATTGAGGTAGCTGTCCGCGTCGCCACTGAAATCGTGCACCCCTAGCAGGTGCGTGTTCTGGCGAAAGCCTTGCGCGTGCGCCTGTCGCGCAAGCGCGGCTGACCCCAGTGCTTCAATGGTCCAGGGCTTGAATGCCTGCCGCCAGGGCATTGGCGTGTTGATGTGCGCGCGTGCCGTGTTTCTCAGCCATGGCAGGTTGCCCGCATACCGCCGTTGTAGCTCGCTCAGCAGTTCACCCCGCACGACCGGGAACTGGTGAACATGCTGGTGTCCGTCTACGTAGGCGGGTGGGCGGCCGGTTTGTTGTTCAAACGCATTGAGTTGGGCGCGGATTTCGCTGCGGATACTGGTGCGGTCGAGCGTGCGCAGCCAACTGCGCAGGATGAGCGGCCCAAGCTGCTGCGGCTGCAGCAGCAACGGGTGCTGCGTGAGGTCCAGGTGCAGACCGATCTCGGTCTGTCGGGGATCAATTTCTTCGAGCTCCGGAGCCCATTGACCCCATGCTGGAGCGCCCACCATGCAGCCAATGGCCTGCGTGCGTCCCTGCCAGGCAAGCAGCAGCGCCGCCTCACAGACGCCGGCATGCAGGCCAAAATCGTCTACAGCAATGCACAGGCTGCGGCTATGCTCGGCAGTTTCATGCGCACGCGTTCCCTTGTCCATACCAATCCCCCCGGCAGCTTGCGGGGGCGCATTGCCTGGTTCGTGCTGGTGGGCACTGCTGCTGCTGCTGTCCATTGGAGTGTGGTCGTGATGTTGGTGGCGCATGCTGGCTGGCGGCCCTTGCTGGCCAATGTGTTGGGGTGGTTGATTGCTTTTGGCGTTTCGTTTTCCGGGCACTACCGCTGGACCTTCCGTGACCATGGCGTACCGCTCTGGCGCTCAGCCATGCGGTTTTTCGCCGTATCGGCAAGCGGTTTCGCCATCAACGAGGCCGCGTATGCCTTGCTGCTGCACTGGAGCGGTCTGCGCTACGACCTGGTCCTTGCCGTGGTGCTCGTCGCTGTGGCGGGTGGCACCTACCTTTTGAGCCGCCATTGGGCTTTCAACCGCAAGCCAGCGCGCTAAGCATGGCAGGGTTCTTGGTGTCGATGCGCCACAGGGTGGTTCCGCTTTCGTGGTGAATGTCGGTGGCAACGCCGAGGAAGGGGTACCGGGTCACTGCTGAGGAGGGGCCAAGCACCCAGGTTGTGGCCGAGTGGCACAAAAGGGCGGGCAAGGCAGCGGGCAGCACGAGGCGCTTGTCGGCAGCGGTTTTGTCGAACTGGCCGGCGTCGGCGATTTCCTTGCGCTCGTTGTCGCGGAGGTGGAGTTTGGGGTCGTCCCAATTGCTCACCACAGCCACGGGCGCATTCAACCGGGCATAGAACGGCAGGTCGAAATAGTATTGGTCCAGCATGACGACAGGTTCTGATATTTGGCGGTTTTCGCGCAATACCTGAGCAAAAGCACGCGTGGATTTGTCTGGATGTACGGCAATCCAGGTCAGGATACCCAGCGTCAGCATGCACCCGATGCCGGCACCAATGCGCCATAGGCGGATGGATGCACGTGACAAGAAAGCCTGCGACAAAAAGCCATCCGCCGCGAGGAATGCCAGCGGTGGAACTGCCGGCAGTACATAGCCCAGCAACTTGGATTTGGGCAGCGAGAAGAACAGAACAATCATCGCGGGCCAAACCAGCATCAGCAACCGGACCGCCGGTTGTGGGGCTGGCAGGCCGACCTTGGGCTTGATGGAGCGCGCCATCCAGGGGAGCCATGGCAGAAAGCACACGCACAGCACCGCGGGGTAAAACCAGAACGGCATCACGTTGTTGAACCCGCTTTCGGTGAAGCGCTTGAAGTGCTGAACGACGAAAAAATAGTTCAGAAAATCTGGAAACCGATCCTGCATGGCCATGAACCAGGGGGCTGTCAGCGCCAGAAAAACCAGTATCCCTGGCCACCACAAGAGTGCGAACAGGCTGCGCCAGCGTTTTTGCAGAACGAGCCAGACAAAGATCACCGCTGCCGGGAGCACAAAGCCAATCAAGCCTTTGGCCAGCACCCCCAAGGCGGCCATGGCCCATGCGCCAGTCAGTACCGCACGCCAGGGCTTGCCATGCTCGGCCAGCAGGGTCGCATGCGCCAGCAGCACGATGGTGGCGCCGATGCAGCCCGCCACCAGCATGTCCAGGTTGGCAAACTGCGCAGCGACAAGCCACAAAGGCTGCGCCAGTAACACCACCAGGCCTGTGCGGGCCTCACGCTCGCCCGACCACCGGCGAATGAATGCATACGCGGCGGTCGTACCGAGTGCAGCGCCCAGCAAGGAAGCCACTCTGGCCGCCCACTCGTGGTGGCCAAAGAGCCACAGGGAAGCTGCCGTGATCCAGTAGAAGAGCGGCGGTTTGTGGAAGTACGGCAGCCCGTTGAGGGTGGGCGTGAGCCAGTCGCCCGAGCGCAGCATTTCCCAGGCAACGCCGACGTAGCGCCCCTCGTCCGGCAGCATCAAGGGGCGTGCCCATGCAGTCCAGGTCAGCCAAGCCAGCACGAGCAAGGTGACAGCCGTGGTGGTGGGCGTTCTCTTGGTTGTCAGTGCCTGCATCAATCGGCCTTCCTCAAGCCCTGGCCCAGTGCACGCTTGACGATGTAGACAGGTCGCGCCTTGACTTCCTCGAAAATGCGTCCCACATACTCGCCCACCACGCCGAGCGAGAGGAGCTGGATGCCGGAGAACCCCATCAGCCCCACGGCGATGGTGGTCCAGCCGCTGATCACGTGGCCATACAGCAGATAGACGGCGGTCAGGTAGGCGCCATAGAGCAGCGCGAAACACGCCAACACGAAGCCCATGAAGCTGACGGCACGCAGCGGCCAGGTGGTAAAGCCGGTCAGCCCGTCGACCGAGAGCCGAATCAAGCTCCAGGGGTTGAAGGTGGTCTTGCCGTGCAGCCGCCCCTCTGGCACGTAGGGGACGGCAAGGGCATCGAAGCCGACCCAGGCGTAAAGCCCCTTCATGAACCGGTTGCGCTCTGGCAGCGACAGCAGGGCATTTACCACGGCGCGGTCCATCAGGCGAAAGTCCCCTGCGCCGGCCGGCACCTCGAAGCGCCCCGCCATATTGACAAGCTTGTAGAACACGCGCGTGCCCAGGCGTTTGAACAGGCTTTCATCTTGCCGGTCTTCGCGCAGCGCGTAGACCACATCGCGGCCCTGGCGCCAATGCTCCAAGAAGGTGGGAAGAAATGAAGGCGAATGCTGCAGGTCGGCATCCATCATCACAATGGCATCGCCCTGCGCCGCTTCCAGGCCAGCCGTGAGCGCGGCCTCCTTGCCGAAGTTGCGTGACAGCAGCAGTGCGCGAAAGCCCGGTGTCTGCGCCCATTTGGCAAGCACCAGGCTGGTGGCGTCCGAGCTGCCATCGTCCACCAAAATTACTTCCCACGGGTGCGTGCAAGCCTGGAGGGTGTCGCGCAACTGGGGCAGCAATTGCTCAAGGTTACGCGCTTCGTTGTGGCAGGGAACAACACAAGAGACAGAGCCGGATTCGCGCGGTGGTGGCTGGATGGTGACGGGTGCTTCGGTGTGGGCGGCATGGTGGCGTACGTCGCAGGGTGGCGAAGCGTCGGCTTCGTGATGCTGCGGCACTGTGGCAGCACCTGGATTGGCGATCATGGAAGTCCTATGGTGGTGGCTGACCGTATTGGACGCCGGAAGACGATGTGAAATGTTAGCCAGGCGCTGGTGGCGCCCACTAAGGCGCCGGCCAGAACATCGGAGGGGAAATGCAGCCCAAGGTACACACGGCTCCAGGCCACAAGCACGGCAGCAGCCAGAGCCAGCAACGCCCAATACGCACGTCCCGCCGTCAGTGCGACAGCCGTGGCAAACCCGAAGGCCACGCTTGCATGGCTGCTGGGAAAGCTAGGGGAAGCTGCGTGCGGCAGCAACTGTTTTCCAAGCCCGACAACAAAGGGTCGATCGACAGGAATGAAATGCTGGGTCAGCCGTGCCAGCAGCCATGCCATCGCCATGGCGATCAACACGTGCAGCACGCGCAACTTCACCTGGCGGTCTCCCGCCACAAAAACGCCAGCGATTCCGCCTGCCATCAGTTGCGGCAAATGGTTGGTTGCGAACAGGGCCAGCGCTGTCAACCAATGCGGCGAAGTTGCCGATCCATTGATCGCTAAAAAGAGCGCAGAGTTGAGAGACATGGCTACAGCTTCGGTCAGGTGGAGAGCAAACATGCAATTGTCAACGCCAAGTCTTAGGACAAAATTAGGGCGACGCTGATCAAACTCTTCTCGGCCTGGGGGCGCATCCGCACCTTGGGCCGCGTCCTGCGTTCCCTCGGTGCGGCCCGGAAAACGCGTTTGCGGTGGCGTCCCGCACCGTATGGGGAGGGGACAACACTCCTCAAGCCTTGCCCGGTTGCTTCCTGAGGCACTATTGCGCCCTATGACTTTGCCCCTTGCCCTGCCTGCCGCCCTCGGACATGAGCTTACCGACAAGCGCATTGCCATTCTGCGCGAGATCGGCGTGTGCGGCTCCATTTCGCAAGCTGCCCGCGCTGTCGGCGTGAGCTACAAGGCCGCCTGGCAAGCGGTGGATACGCTGACCAATCTGGCGCGCGTGCCGTTGGTGGCGCGTGCTGTGGGTGGGGCGGGTGGAGGCGGCGCTTCCTTGACCTCTGCGGGCCGGGAATTGCTGGCCGCGGCCGATGCGATGGCGCAGGCACGCGGTGCGGTCATTGCAGACTGGCAGGCGCGGCCCTACACCGGCCAGGCGCTCGCCCGGCTGGCGGTGCGCACCAGCATGCGCAACCAGTTGCCATGCGTGGTGCAACGCCTGGAGGCGTTGGGGCCGATTGTGCGGGTGCATCTGACCCTGGAGGTGCCGCAAACGGCGCAAGCGGACTCCAGGAGCGAGCTGGGGGGGCACAAAGATGCTGCTGCGTGGCCCAGCCTGACCTCGCGGATCACCCGCGAGAGTGCCGAGTTACTGGGCTTGGCGGCGGGTCAGGCGGTGCAGGCGCTGTGCAAGGCCACTGCCGTGCGCGTTCTGCGTGCCGCCACTGGCGGCGAGGTGGTGCGGTCGGGCGCCTGTGCACTGCAAGCCAAGGCAGTGCGCGTTGTGCGTGGACAATTGGGCGATGAAGTCGCGGCCGAGCTGTGGGGCAGCGCACCGTGGGGTCTGCAGATGGTGGGATTTGCGGCACCCGGCAGCGGTTTGCGTGCTGGCAGCCGGGTGGTGCTTGAGCTGGAAGAAAATGCCGTGGTCCTGGTGCAAGCCTGAGATTGGGGCCTCACGAGCAAACCTAGGGGAGTGTCTGTCATGGAAATGGAAGGTCGCCGCGCGTTTGCCGCTGGCCAACAAGAACTGTGGGATGCATTGAATGACCCCGAATTGCTCAAGGTATGCATCCCTGGCTGTGAGAGGTTCGGCATAGGCGAGGCTGGACAGCATGCAGTGGACCTCGAGCTGAGAATTGGCGCGGGCATGGCGCGCTTCAACGGCAGCGTGCAGGTGGCGGATCGCTTTGAGCCTGATCGCTACCAAGTCCAGTTCGAAGGCAATGGTGGGGTCGCGGGCGTGGGCAAGGGGGTGGCGCGGGCGCGGCTGATTCCGCTGGCCGACTACGCTCCAGGCCATCCGCGCTGCCAGTTGCACTACAGCGTCGACGCTGTGCTGGATGGGAACATGGCCCTGCTTGACCCGCGCCTCGTCGAGGGCGCTGCGCGGGCCTTGATCGAGCATTTTTTTCGCCGCTTTGATGAGCAGTTGCGCAGGCGTTACCCGCGTGCGGCGCCAGCCGAACCGGAGGCCGTGCCCGAGGATATGGATGCCCAGGAGCGCGCTGGTGCGCCCACCATGCTGCTCGACCGCTCGCCACGTGCCCGCCCCGCGGCGCGTGTGCAGCCGGCGCCCAAAACCATTGGCACACCGGCCTGGGCGTGGGCGGCACTTGCCGCGCTTGTGGTGTTGGTAGGGGGCTATCTGTTGGCGCGCCTGCGATAGGCCGGCGGTGCAGATTTGCTATTCTAATAATAGCTAATAGCGCTTATCCAATAAGCGCAATGGCCGAATATCACCCATTTTTTTACCCGCCAAGTGGCTTACCCGTTTTTGCGTGTGCCCAGTTTGCGGTACACGGTGGCGCGGCTGATGCCCAGGCTGCGTGCGGCCTCGGCCACGTTGCCGCGCGCCTCGCGTACCGCGCTGCGGATCCATTCGGTTTCGGTTTCTCGCAGTGAGGCATTGGCAGCGGCGGGCGCGCTTCCGGGCGCGCTCTGGCGCACCGCCATGGCCTGCAAACGCAGGCCCGACCACAGTGGCAGGTCCACGCGCTGGCCGCGGGTGGAAGCGTCAAACAGGCGCGGCCAGTCGAGTGCCAGCAAGTCGCTGCAGTGCAGGCACGTGCCAGGCAATTGCTGCGGCATGGGCATGAGTTGGCGTGCCGCACTGTTGCAGCCCAGCAGGTAGCCGTCGGCGTCGAGTGCCATCAGGCCATCGGCTTCGCTGCCCAGTTGGGCGCCGGGCCAGTTGACGCGCAGCAGCAGCGCATAGGGCTGCTGGCGCAGCAAGGCGTCTTCCAGTGCGCGTGCCGAGCGGGCGAGCACATGCCGCAGCTCGGGCCGTTCGGGTACGTCGACACCCGTCAGATCGAGCATGCCCACGCAGCGGCCCTGTGGGTCGAACAGCGGTGCACCGGCGCAACTGTAGCTGCCATTGGCGTCGAAAAAATGCTCGCCACGGTGCAGCCAGACCGGGTGTAACTCGGTCAATGCGGCACCGATGGCAGCGGTGCCCACGCTTGCCTCCGACAGATCAATACCGCGGCGGCCAATGGCGTGGGCGCGCGGGTCGTGGTGGTCCACCGGGCCGGTAACGTCCAGCACCACACCGCGCGCATTGGTCAGCAGGGTGAAATAGCCCATGCCGCCGGTGGCATGGGTGAGATGCTCCAGCACCGGCCGGGCAGCGCGCAGCAGGCTTGCATGCTCGTCGTGGTCGCGGCGCAATGCGGCGGCGCTGACGCCGTCAAATGCCAGCGGATGTTGCGGCGAGCGACCCGCCTGCAAACAGCGCCGCCAGGAGCGCACGATCCAGGGCTCCATGCCTGTCGGGGGCACCCCCAGGCCTTGCACCAGCAGGGCATGGCGTGCCTGCGCGATAGAGGCGCTGCGGTCTGGCGTATGGGAAGAGACGGTGGTCACGGTGGCGCCAAGGAAAGTGGACGCACGCTGCGGTGCAGCATGTTTCAAATTGAGAATATCGCCAAGCGGCCCAGCCGGGTTCAGGGTTGTCCCTAGCCACCGGTCCAGGTGGGGGGCAGAAGATGGCAATTGCTCTTTTCCAGCCAATCCCCACCAGGAGACAGCCCGATGCCCGTGCAGTTCACCGTCAATGGCCGGCCGGCCAGCGTCGACGCCCCCGCCAACACCCTGCTTGTGCACGCGCTGCGCGAGCACCTCCACCTCACCGGCACCCATGTGGGGTGCGACACCAGCCAGTGCGGCGCCTGCACCGTGCTGCTCGATGGCCGCGCCATCAAATCCTGCGCCATGCTGGCCGTGCAGGCCGAGGGCTGCGAGATCACCACCATCGAAGGCCTGGCCACGGCGGACGGCGGCATGCACCCCATGCAGGCCGCGTTCAAGGAGTGCCACGGCCTGCAGTGCGGCTTCTGTACGCCCGGAATGGTGCTCTCCGCCGTCGATCTGGTGAAGCGCTACCCCGGCGCGAGCGAGGCCGAGATCCGCGCGCTGCTTGACGGCAATATGTGCCGCTGCACCGGTTACCAGAACATCGTCAAAGCCGTGCAGCAGGGCCAGCAGGCCATGGCTGCCTCCGCAGCCTGAGACCAACGAAGGAGACACGAGCCATGGGTGCATCCGACTTTTCCAAGCTGCCGCACATCGGCGAATCCGTCCGCCGCAAGGAGGACTACCGCTTTCTCACCGGCGCTGGCCAGTACACCGACGACATCGTCCTGGCTGCGCAAAGTTTTGCCGTTTTCGTCCGTTCGCCGCACGCCCACGCCAAGGTGGTGAGCATCAACACCGATGCGGCCAAAGCTGCCCCCGGTGTGATCGGTGTCTTCACCGGCGCCGATGTGGCGGCCGACAACATCAACGGCCTGCCCTGCGGCTGGCTCATTACCAGCACCAACGGCGAGCCCATGAAGGAGCCGCCGCACCCCATCCTGGCACAGGGCAAGGTGCGCTACGTGGGCGACGGCGTGGCCATGGTGGTGGCCGAAACCTTGCAACAGGCGCGCGATGCCGCCGAACGTGTCGAGGTCGATTACGACGTGCTGCCGGCGGTCGTCAACGTGCAGGATGCGGCCGCGGGCGCCGTGGCAGGTGCCGGCCTGCACGACATTGCCGAAGACAACCACTGCTTCAAGTGGGCGATTGGCGACAAAGGGGCGGTCGATGCGGTGTTTGCCAATGCGGCGCATGTCACCAAGCTCGATCTGGTCAACAACCGCCTGATTCCCAACGCCATGGAGCCGCGCGCCGCCATCGGCTCGTACAACCGGGGCACCGACGAGTACACGCTCTACGTCAGCAACCAGAACCCGCACGTCGAGCGCTTGCTCATGACGGCCTTCGTCATGGGCCTGCCTGAGCACAAGGTGCGGGTGATTGCGCCGGATGTGGGCGGTGGCTTCGGCTCCAAAATCTTTCTCTACGCTGAGGACGTGTGCCTCACCTGGGCATCAAAAAAGCTCAACCGCAACATCAAGTGGGTGGCCGACCGCAGCGAGTCCTTCCTGACCGACGCACACGGGCGCGACCACGCCAGCCACGCCGAAATGGCGATGGACGCGAGCGGCAAGTTCCTCGCCATGCGCGTGCACACCGATGCCAACGTGGGCGCCTACCTGTCCACCTTCGCCAGTGCGGTGCCGACCATCCTGTACGCCACGTTGCTCGCCGGCCAGTACAGCACGCCTCAGGTGTACGTGGAGGTGGACACCTGGTTCACCAACACGTCTCCCGTGGACGCCTACCGTGGCGCCGGCCGGCCCGAGGCCACCTATTTGCTGGAGCGCCTGGTCAGCCGCTGCGCCTGGGACATGGGGCTGTCGCAAGACGACATCCGCAAGCGCAACTTCATCACCAGCTTCCCCTACCAGACACCAGTGGCGCTGCAGTACGACGTGGGCGACTACCACGCCTGCATGACGCAGTCGCAGGAACTGGCCGACGTGGCTGGGTTTGCGGCGCGGCGCGTTGCCAGCGAGGCCAAAGGCTTGAAACGTGGCATGGGCTACAGCAGCTACATCGAAGCCTGCGGCATCGCGCCCTCGAACATTGCCGGGGCCCTCGGCGCGCGCGCCGGCCTGTTTGAATGCGGCGAAGTACGCGTGCACCCTACCGGTAGCGTCACGGTGTTCACCGGCTCGCACAGCCATGGTCAGGGGCATGAAACGACGTTTGCCCAGGTGGTGGCGGCGCGCCTGGGCATTCCGGTGGAAAACGTGGACATCGTGCACGGCGACACCGGCCGCGTGCCCTTTGGCATGGGCACCTACGGCTCGCGCTCAATCAGCGTGGGCGGCGCCGCCCTCATGAAGGCGCTCGACAAGATCGAGGCCAAGGCCAAGAAGATTGCCGCGCACCTGATGGAAGCGAGCGACGCCGACATCGACTTTGCCGGCGGCGAGTTCACCGTCAAGGGCACCGACAAGAAAATCCCGTTTGCCCAGGTGTCCCTCGCCGCCTACGTGCCGCACAACTACCCGCTCGACAAGCTCGAACCCGGCCTGAACGAAACGGCCTTTTACGACCCCACCAACTTCACGTTCCCGGCCGGCACCTACATCTGCGAAGTCGAGGTGGACCCGCAGACCGGCGTGGTGCGCGTGGACCGTTTCACTGCGGTGGACGACTTCGGCACCATCATCAACCCGATGATTGTCGAGGGCCAGGTGCACGGCGGCCTGGTCCAGGGCATCGGCCAGGCGCTGATGGAAAACTGCGTCTACGATCGCGAAACCGGGCAACTGCTCACCGGCAGCTACATGGATTACGCCATGCCGCGGGCCGACGATTTCCCGCAGTTCAAGCTGGGCCATGTCTGCACGCCTTGTACCCACAACCCGCTGGGCACCAAGGGCTGCGGTGAGGCGGGCGCCATTGGCTCGCCGCCAGCGGTCATCAACGCCGTGCTCGACGCCCTCGCGCCTCTGGGCGTGAAGGACTTCGACATGCCAGCCACGCCGCACCGTGTGTGGCAGGCCATCCAGAACGCCAAAACATGAAATACCCCCTGAGTCGCTTCGCGCCTTCCCCCTCTAGGGGGACGCCGCCAGCGCGGCGGGGCGGCCCTTGCGCGGCGGCCGCTGGCGTGCCCCGCGCGTGTTCCACGGCTTGCGAGCTTCTACAGCCGCAACAGGAAAACTAACAGGAGACCGATATGTACGCATTCACCTACGAAGCGCCCACCTCGACCGCCGCTGCTGCCGCGCAAGCCGCCGCCGGCGCGCGCCCGATTGCCGGTGGACAAAGCCTGCTGCCCTCGCTGCGCCTGCGTCTGGCCGATCCGGGCCAACTGGTGGACCTGGGCCGCATCCCCGAGCTGGCCGGCATCCGCAAGGAGGGCGAGCACATGGTGATCGGCGCCATGACCCGCCACCAGCAAGTCGCCGACAGCGCCGAAGTGCGCGCGGCCATCCCCGCGCTGGCCGATCTGGCGGACCATATTGGTGACCGCCAGGTGCGCGCCCGCGGCACGCTGGGCGGCTCGCTCGCCAACAACGACCCTGCCGCCTGCTACCCAAGCGCTGCGCTGGCGCTGGGCGCCACCATCGTCACCAACCAAAGGGAAATCGCGGCCGATGATTTCTTCGTTGGCATGTACACCACGGCGCTGCAAGAGGGCGAGCTGATCACAGCGGTGCGCTTCCCCATTCCGCGCAAGGCCTCGTACCAGAAGTTTCGCCAGGGCGCCTCGCGCTTTGCCCTGGTGGGCGTGTTCGTGGCCCAGACCACCAGCGGTGTGCGCGTGGCCGTTACGGGCGCGGCCAGCAGCGTGTTCCGCCAAAGTGCGCTGGAAGCCGCGCTGAACCAGAGCTTCACCGCAGCCTCGGCAGCGGCAGTGAAGGTGGACGCTGCGGACCTGGGCAGCGACATCCACGCCAGCCCGGTGTACCGCGCGCAGCTCATCAGCGTGCTCACGCAGCGCGCCGTGGCGCAGATGCTGGGTTGACGCCTGCCTCCGCTTGAAATTCCAAGGAAAATATGGCTCTAGCGCTTATTGGGTAAGCGCTTGCAGCTATTTAAACAATAGCAAATGAACGCAGACCCGCAGGTTCTCGCGCCTGCGTCCATCGACGCGCTGGCCCAGGCGCTCCAAGCCGAAGGCTATTTCGCCGACCGGCGCCTCGCCACGGCGGCCTGGCTCGCGCTCAAGCTCCAGCGCCCGCTGCTGCTCGAAGGCGAGCCGGGCGTCGGCAAGACGGCGCTGGCCCAGGCCCTGGCGCGCGCGCTGGGGCGGCCGCTGATCCGCCTGCAGTGCTACGACGGGCTGGAGCAGCGCGAAGCCTTGTACGAATGGAACTACAGCGCGCAGCTCTTGCACATGCGTGCTGCGGAAGCCCAGGGTGGGCTGGACTCGGCACATATTGAGCGCGAGATTTACCAGGAGCGCTACCTCGTCAGCCGGCCGCTCCTGCAAGCCCTGCGCACACCGGCGCCGGGCGCGCTGCTGCTGGTGGACGAAATTGACCGCGCCGACGAGCCTTTCGAGGCGTTCTTGCTCGAATACCTGGGCGAGTACCAGGTCAGCATCCCTGAACTCGGCACGGTGCGCGCCGCAGTGCCACCCGTCACCCTGCTCACCAGCAACCGCACGCGCGACCTGCACGACGCCGTCAAGCGCCGCTGCCTGTACCACTGGCTCGACTACCCCGACCGCGAGCGCGAACTGGCCATCGTCCGCTCGCAGGTGCCCGGCGCCAGCAGTGCCCTGTCGGAGCAGGTGGCCGATTTCGTGGCGCGTCTGCGCAGCCAGCCCTTTGCCAATGCCTTCCAGCGCGCCCCCGGCATCGCCGAGGCGGTGGAATGGGCCAAGGCCCTGGTGGCGCTTGATACCCTGGTGGTCGACCCGGAAGTGGTGCAGGACACCGCCGGCATCCTGTTCAAGCAGCGCGAAGATGTCGCCGCGTTGACGCAGGACATGGCGGCGGAGTTGCTCACCCCCAGCGACGCGGAGAGCTAACGTGCACACGCAGTACGCGGGGAGCGTGGGAGGCGATGATTCGCCGCCGGGCGCGCTTCCGAAGGCGAATTGCGCCCCCTCGGGGGGCAGCGAACCACGCGCAGCGGGGAGCGTGGGGGCTACCGATTCGCCGCCGGGCGCGCTTCCGAAGGCGAATCGCGCCCCCTCGGGGGGCAGCGAACCACGTGCAGCGGGGAGCGTGGGGGCTACCGATTCGCCGCCGGGCCGCCCCAAGGCGAATCGCGCCCCCTCGGGGGGCAGCGAACCACGCGCAGCGGGGAGCGTGGGGGCTACCGATTCGCCGCCGGGCCGCCCCAAGGCGAATCGCGCCCCCTCGGGGGGCAGCGAACCACGCGCAGCGGGGAGCGTGGGGGCCACATACAGCCAGCTCGGCGACGCGCGGCGTGGCAAGTTGGCCGACAACCTCACCGGCTTTGGCCGGGCCCTGCGCCGCGCCGGTGTCCCGGTGGACGCTGCCCGCATGGCACTGGCGCAGGAGGCCGCCATGCTCGTTGGCTTGGCGCGGGCCGACCTGTGCGCCGCGCTGGAGACCGTGCTGGTCGCCCGTGAGCAAGACCTGCTGGTGTTTCGCGAACTCTTTGCGACCTACTTTCGCAACCCCAACGTCGCGCAAAAATTGTTGGCGCAGATGCTGCCTATCGCGGAAAGCCACGCCGAACCGGTAAAGCGCCGCCCGCGGGTGGCTGAAGCGCTTGCGCCCGTGCGGGCGGCCCGTGCGCCCACAGAGCCTGAAGAGGAAAAAATTGATTTCGACGCTGCCATGACGGCAAGCGAGCGCGAACGCCTGCACGCGGCTGATTTCAACCAGCTTTCCGCCAGCGAATACCGGTTGGTGCAGCGCCTGGCCCAGCGCGTGCCACTGCCTCTGCCGCGCTACGCGGCGCGCCGCACCCGGCCTGGCCCGCATGGTGCGCGCGCCGACTGGCCATTGGCCCTGCAGCGCGCCATGCGCACGGGCGGCGAGCTGGTGCAGGTGCCGCGCCTGGCGCGCCAAAGCCAGCCGCTGCCGCTCTTGGTGCTGCTCGACGTCTCGGGCTCCATGGAGCGCTACGCACGCCTGCTGCTGGCGTTCTTGCATGCCGCCACGGCCCCCGGCAGCGGAGCAGCAAATAGGGGAGGCCGGCGCGACGTGTTTGCCTTTGGCACCACGCTGACCGACCTCACGCCCGCCTTTCGCCACCAGGACCCAGACACCATGCTGGAGCGGGCCAGCGCCGCCATCCCCGATTTTGCCGGCGGCACGCGCCTGGCCGAATCGCTGGCCCTGCTGCGCACGCAGCACGCCCGGCGCCTGGTGGGCCGGCGCACGCTGGTGCTGCTGGTCAGCGATGGGCTCGACACGGGCGCGCCTGCCGTGCTGGCACAGGAACTGGCCTGGCTGCGGCGCCACTGTGCGCGATTGCTGTGGCTCAACCCGCTGCTGCGCTTTGGTGGCTATGAGCCCAGCGCGCGCGGCGCAGCCGAACTGCACCGCGCGGCCGACGCCATGCTCGCAGTGCACAACCTGCAAAGCTTGCAGCAGCTCGCCAGCAGCCTGGCGCAGGTGCTGCGTGCGCCCGCGCGCACCCGATAACCCGAACGACGAGGAGAACTTCCTATGGAAATGCAAGCCAGCCGGGCGCTTCCCGCCAGCCAGCAACAGGCCTGGGACGCGCTCAATGACCCGGACATGCTCAAGTTGTGCATCCCGGGCTGCGACAAGCTCGAAGCCACTGGGGAGGGGCAGTACACCGTCGGCATGGCGCTCAAGATCGGCCCGGTCTCGGCCAAGTTCAGTGGCAAGCTCGCGCTCAGCGATATTGTCCCGCCCACGAGCTACCAGCTCGCCTTTGACGGCCAGGGCGGCGTGGCCGGCTTTGGCAAAGGCCAGGCACAGGTACGGCTGGAAGCCGTGGCGGACGATGCCCTCGGCCAGCCCTGCTGCGAGCTGCATTACACCGTGCACGCCACCGTCGGCGGCAAGATCGCCCAACTGGGCCAGCGCCTGATCGACGGCGCCGCCAAAGGCATGGCCGAAGACTTTTTTCGCCGCTTTGATGAGCAATTGCGCCGCCGCCACCCGCGCGCCGAGCCGCCGGCCGATACCGAGCCGATGGACGCCGAGGCACGGGAAGGCGCCGCCACGGTCCTGCTCGATTCCCGGCCCGGCGCTGATGCGTCGGAACGCGCGGGGGCGGCGCCCTCGGGCGGCATTCCGATGTGGGTCTGGGGTGCGATTGCCGCGGCGCTGGTGGCGGTGGCGATTTACCTGAGCTGAGGTGGGACATGGACAATCTCGATGTCACCGTATTGCGCGCGCTGGGCTACTGGCGCAGCACCGGCCAGCGGGCGCTGCTCGCCACGGTGGTGCGCACCTGGGGGTCGTCCCCCCGCCCCGAGGGCTCGATCATGGCGCTGTGCGAGAGCGGCGCCGTGGTGGGCTCGGTCTCGGGCGGCTGCATCGAGGACGACCTGATGGCCCGCTACACCCGTGCCTGGGCGGGCGAGGGGGACGACGCGGCGCTGGTGTCCGGCCCGCCGGTGTTCGCCAAGTACGGCGTCACGGCGGACGAAGCGCACCGCTTTGGCCTGCCCTGCGGCGGCACGCTGGAACTGCTGATTGAGTTCGACCCCGACGCCGGGGCCTTGGCCGAGCTGCTGTCCGCGCTGGAAGCCGGCAAGCTGATGCAGCGCAGCGTGCGCTTGCAGGATGGCGCGGTCGTGCAGGGCCCGGCCGCCACGCCCGCCACCTTGGTGGTCGACGCCGAGCGGGTGGTCAACACCTTTGGCCCCGAGTACCGCATGCTCATCATCGGCGCGGGCCAGATGTCGGAATACCTTGCCACCATGGCGCTGTTCTCCGGCTTTGCCGTCACCGTGTGCGACCCGCGCGATGAATACCGCAGCAGCTGGAGCGTGGCCGGCGCCCGTGTGGTCAGCGACATGCCGGACGACGTGGTCAGCGCCATGCGCCCGGACCGGCGCACCTGCGTGGTGGCGCTCACGCACGACCCCAAGCTCGACGATCTGGCGCTCTTGCAGGCGCTGGAGACCGAGGCCTTCTACGTCGGCGGCATCGGCTCGCGGCGCAACAACGCGGCGCGGCGCGAGCGCCTGAAAACACACTTCGACCAGACGGACGAGAGCCTGGCGCGCTTGCGCGGACCGATCGGCATCTATATCGGCAGCAAGACGCCTCCCGAGATTGCCGTGAGTGTCATGGCCGAGGTGCTGGCGGTGAAGAACGGCGTGGTCCTGCCGCGCGACATGGGGGTGGGGGAGGCCAAGCAGGTGCACGAGCGCTTGCCCTGACCGGAGCCGCTGGCGCCCTCGGAAAGCGGTAATGGGGGCGCCCATTGGGCTAGGCATACCACTCTATCCGAGGGTCTTTCCCCACGCTCCGCCCCCGTAGGGGCTCCTACACTGGTGCGATAACCACCGTGGGAGGACCCGATGACGACCAAGATTGCCCCTGAGCTGCTCGCCCTGCAGCGCCTGTACGCCTGGGAAAGCGAGGCGCCCACAAGGGTCGCCTTGACCCAGCCGATGGGCGACGGCACGGTGAGGGACTTCAGCTGGGGCGAACTGGCTGCGCAAGTGCGCTGCATGGCAGGGCATCTCCAGTCGATTGGCATCCAGCCCGGTGACAAGGTGGCCATCCTGTCCAAGAACTGTGCCTGGTGGCTGATGAGCGATCTGGCCATCTGGATGGTGGGCGGCGTCTCGGTGCCGCTCTACCCCACGCTGGCGCCCGAGACCATTGCGCACATCCTCAAGCACAGCGAGGCGCGCGCCTGCTTCATCGGCAAGCTCGACGGCTGGGAGGCCATGGCACCCGGCGTGCCAGCGGACATGCCTTGCATCAGTTACGCCCTCTCGCCCGAGTCCGCGCGCGAGGCCTATCCGCTGTGGGACACGCTGTGCAAGGGTGCCAAGCCGCTCGCCGGCCAGCCGGTGCGGGGCGGCGACGATCTGGCCACACTGATCTACACCTCGGGCACCACGGGCATGCCAAAGGGCGTGATGCACAGCTTCAACAACTTCGCCTGGGCGCTGGACGCCGGGATCCGCCGCCTGCCCATGGGCAAGGACGACCGCATGCTGTCCTATCTGCCTTTGGCCCACGTGGTCGAGCGTGTGCTGGTGGAGCACGGCTGGCTGCGCACCGGCATGCACGTGTTCTTTGCCGACTCGCTCGACACCTTCACCACCGACATGCAGCGCGCCCGGCCCACCATCTTTTTCTCGGTGCCGCGCCTGTGGGTCAAGTTCCAGCAGGCCATTCAGCACAAAATGCCCGAGCCCAAGCTCCAGCGCCTGCTCGGCCTGCCGCTCATTGGGGGGCTGGTGCGGCGCAAGATTCAAAAGACGCTGGGCCTGGACCAGGCACGCATCTGCGCTGGTGGCGCCGCGCCCATGCCGCTGGCGCTGCTGCAGTGGTACAGCAAGCTGGGCATCGCCATCAATGAAGGCTACGGCATGACGGAAAACCTCGCCGTCTCGCACATCACCGTGCCGGGCAAGAACCAGCAGGGCAGCGTTGGCCCGGCCTACGAGGGTGTGCAGGACCGCATCGACCCTGAAACGGGCGAAATCCAGATGAAGAGCCCGGCGGTGATGCAGGGCTACTACAAGGCCCCCGAGCAGACGCGCGATGCCTTCACGCACGACGGCTGGCTGCGCACCGGCGACAAGGGCCGCATCGATTCTGACAAGTGCTTGCACATCACCGGCCGCGTGAAGGATTTGTTCAAGACCGGCAAGGGTAAGTACGTGGCGCCCGCGCCGATTGAAGACAAGCTGGGGGACCACCCGGCCATCGAGGCCTGCGTGGTCACCGGCGCCAACCTGGGCCAGCCGCTGGGCATTTTGATGCTGAACGCCGACGCCGCCGCAGAGGCCCAATCGGCCGAGGGGCGCAAGGCACTCGAGCATTCGCTGGCGCAGCATCTGGCGAAGGTGAACGCCACGCTGGACCCGCACGAGCAATTGCAGTGCCTGGTGGTCAGCCGCACGCCCTGGACGGTGGAGAACGACATCATCACGCCCACCTTCAAGGTCAAGCGCAACCGTATCGAAGACCTGTACGCCGCGAAATTTGAAGAATGGGAAACCTCGCGCAAGAAGGTGCTCTGGTCGTAGGAGCTCCAACACGTTGCCATACCCTGAAATTTTGATAAAAATATGCCTCAAGCGCTTATTTCACAAGCGTTTGCAGCTCTTCTATTCATAGCGATCGAACTGGCTTGGCCGCAGCTGCTCCGGCTCGATTGCAAGCGGGGCGGGGGCACGCGCCAGTAAAGGGTTGGTAAAACCTGCTGCGGTGGCGGGTGGGCGGGGCGCCGGCTGGCTACCATCGCAGGCTATTGCCCCGCTTTGCCGCGTTGCCTGCCCATGCCAATTTCCCGCCCCCACCACTTCCGCCTTGTTTTTGTGCGCGGTCGCATGCGCTGGGGCCTGCTGCTGACCCTGGGGCTGCTGGCGGCATTGCTGGCGGGCGGCGGCTGGTGGTGGCAACAGCGCGCCGGCAAGGCCCAGGGTGTCGAGGCGACCAGGCCGGGCGGACGTGGCGGGCGCTTCGCGGGGCCGGCTGTACAGCCGGTATCGGTGGGTGAGGTGCGGCGCGAGAACCTGCGGGTGCGCGTCAGCGCCATTGGCAGCATGGGGGCGCGCGCCACGGCGGTGGTGAGGGCAAAGGTATCGGGCGAACTCACCGAGCTGCACTTCAAGGAGGGCGACGAGGTCAAGGCCGGTACGCTGCTGGCCCGCATCGACCCGCGCAGCTACCAGGCTGCGCTCGGCCAGGTGCAGGGCGCGCTCACCCGGGACGAAGCCTTGCTGGCCAACGCGCGCATGGACCTGGCGCGCTACCGCGAGCTGCAGCAGCAAAACTCCATTGCCAGCCAGCAGGTGGACACGCAGGCCGCCCTGGTGCGTCAGCTCGAAGGCACGGTGGCCGCGGACCGTGCGGCGCGCGATGCGGCGCAGCTGCAGCTCTCGTACACCCGCATCACGGCGCCCATTTCGGGTCGCCTCGGCCTGCGCCAGGCCGACCGGGGCAACGTGGTGGCCCCGGGGGACGCGAACGGCATCGTCACCATCACGCAGGTGCGGCCCATCGACGCCGTGTTCTCGGTGCCCGAAGGCCTGCTGCCGCAAATCACACCGCGCCTGGCGAGCAAGACCCCGCTGCCCGTCGAGCTGTGGGACCGCGAGATGCGCCAGCACCTGGGGTCGGGCGTGGTCAGTGCGCTGGACAACGCCATCGACACCGCCACGGGCAGCATCCGCATCAAGGCGGCCTTTCCCAACGAGAACGGCGCGCTGTTTCCCAACCAGTTCGTCAATGTCAAGCTTGAACTCGACACCTTGAAAGACACGCTCACGGTCCCCGCCACGGCCCTGCAAAATGGCCATGTGTACCTGGTCAAGGACGATGGCACCGTGGCCTGGACAGCGGTGCGCGCCGGCCCGCAGGACGGCGATCGACTGAGCGTGCAGGCGGATCTTCCCGTGGGGGCGAAGGTGGTGACCGATGGGCTGGACCGCCTGCGCGATGGCGCCAAGGTCAATGTCATCGCGCCCGCCGCACCGGGCGCGGCGCCGGTGGTGAAGGCGCGGCGGTTTGACCCCTCGACGCTGCCGCCCGAGGTGCGCGCCAAGCTGGCCGCGATGTCGCCTGAAGAGCGCCGCGCGTTCCTCTCCGCGCGCCGGGCCAAGGCTGCGGCCAGCCGTCCGGTCGAAGCGGCCACTGCAGCGGCCCCGACCCCGGCGCCCGCCTCGGTCCCAGCGTCGGCCGGTCGGCCGTGATCGCCTTGGCCGGTCTCTTGCGGCGGGTCCTTTTCGCATGAATATCTCGCGCCTTTTCATCCTGCGGCCGGTGGCGACGTCGCTGCTGATGCTCGCCTTGCTGCTCAGCGGCCTGCTGGCGCTGCGCCTGCTGCCGGTGTCGGCCCTGCCCGAGGTGGATTACCCCACCATCCAGGTCACCACGCTCTACCCAGGCGCCAGCCCCGATGTGATGACCGCCACGGTCACCGCGCCGCTGGAGCGCCAGTTCGGCCAGATGCAGGGCCTGACGCAGATGTCGTCCACCAGTTCGGGCGGCGCCTCGGTGATCACGCTGCGCTTTTCACTGGGCGTGGCCATGGACGTGGCCGAGCAGGAGGTGCAGGCGGCCATCAATGCCGGCAGCAACCTGCTGCCGAACGATTTGCCGATGCCGCCGCTCTACAGCAAGGTCAACCCGGCGGATGCGCCCATCATGACGCTGGCGATCACCTCGCCCTCGCTGCCGGTGATCCGCGTCAACGACCTGGTCGAAAACCGTCTGGCACCGCGACTTTCCCAGGTGTCCGGTGTGGGCCTGGTGGCGGTGGCGGGCGGGCGCCGGCCGGCCGTGCGCATCCAGGTCAACCCGGCCACGCTGGCGGGCCTGGGTTTGGGCCTGGACGATGTGCGCGCGGCAATAGCCGCGGCCAACGTGCGCCAGGCCAAGGGCAGCTTTGACGGGCCGGATCGAGCGTCGAGCATCGACGCCAACGACCAGCTGCAATCGGCCACCGAGTACCGCAACCTGGTGCTGGCGTTTCGCAATGGGTCCCCCATTCGCCTCAGCGACATTGCAGAGACGGTGGACGACGCCGAGAACACGCGCCTGGCCGCCTGGGCGGGCACACCGGCGACGGGCAGCCGCGCCGGCGTCATCCTCAACATCCAGCGCCAGCCCGGCGCCAACGTCATTGACACGGTGGACCGCATCCAGGCGCTGCTGCCGCAACTGCGCAGCAGCTTGCCGGCTTCGCTTGACGTGCAGGTGCTGAGCGATCGTACCGTCACCATCCGCGCCTCGGTGCGCGACATGCAGTACGAGTTGCTGCTGGCCATTGCGCTGGTGGTGGCGGTCATTTTTGTGTTCTTGCGCAGTGGCACTGCGACGCTGATCCCGGCCGTGGCGGTGCCACTCTCGCTGATTGGCACCTTGGGCGTGATGTATTTGGCTGGGTTTTCCATCAACAACCTGACTTTGATGGCGCTGACGATTTCGACCGGATTCGTCGTGGACGATGCCATCGTGATGATCGAGAACATTGCCCGTCATCTAGAGCATCCCGAGGCAGTGCCGCTCACCCCGCTTCAAGCCGCTCTCGAAGGCTCGCGCCAGATCGGTTTCACCATCATCTCGCTGACGATTTCGCTCATCGCGGTGCTGATTCCGCTCTTGTTCATGGGCGACGTGGTGGGGCGCCTGTTCCATGAATTCGCCATCACCATGGCGGTGTCCATCGTGATCTCTGCTGGCGTGTCGCTGACGCTCACACCCATGCTCAGTGCCCGCCTGCTGCGCGCGCCCGATCCGAAAAAGCACGGCCGGCTGTTCAACGCCACGGGGCGCTTCTTTGACCGCACCATCGCCGCCTATGGCCGCACGCTCGAAGTGGTGCTGGACCACAGCGTGTTGACCTGGGTGGTGTTCCTGGCCACGCTGGCGCTCACGGCGCTGCTCTATTTCTGGGTGCCCAAGGGCTTTTTCCCGACGCAGGACACGGGGCTTTTGCAGGCCACCACTGAAGCCGACCAATCCATCTCGTTTGCCGCCATGGCCGAGCGCCAGCAGGCCGTGGCCGAGCGCTTGCTGCAAGACCCGGCGGTGCAAAGCGTCTCCTCGTTCATCGGTGTGGATGGGCAGAACACCACGCTCAACAGCGGCCGCATGCTGATCGACCTGCGCCCACACAGCACGCGCGATGCGGCTCCCGTGGTGCAGCAGCGGCTGCTGGCGGCCGCGCAGGGCCTGCCTGGTATCCGGCTGTTCGTGCAGCCAGTGCAGGATTTGACGATTGAAGACCGCGTGGCGCGCACCCAGTACCAATTGCTGCTCTCGTCTCCCGACGCCGCGGCGCTCGAGACGGCGACCCAGGCGATGCAGGAGCGCCTGCACGCGCTGCCGGGGCTCTCGGACGTGGCCAGCGACTTGCAGGACCAGGGCTTGCAGGCCTACGTTGCCATCGACCGCGCGCAGGCCGGCCGACTGGGTGTCACCGTGGCGGCGATCGATACCGCGCTCTACAACGCCTTTGGCCAGCGCCTGATATCCACCATCTTCACCCAGTCCAACCAGTACCGCGTGGTGCTGGAAGTGGCGCCGCGCTTCGCCATCGGCCCGGAGGCACTGGCCGGCATCTACGTGCCGACAACGGGGGTGGTGGGCGGCGCGCCGGTGCCGCTCTCATCCGTGGCGCATATCGAAGAGCGGCACACACCGCTGGCCGTCAACCATGTGGGCCAGTTGCCGGCCGCGACGCTGTCGTTCAACGCTGCGCCTGGGGTGGCGCTGGGCGATGCGGTCGCCCAGGTGCAAAAGGCGCTGGAGCAGGCACGCGCCGACGGCGCTGTCGGCGCCGCAGTCGACGCGAGCTTTCAAGGGGCGGCGCTGGCCTTCCAGGCGTCGCTGTCGAACACGCTGCTGCTGATCCTGGCGGCGGTGGTCACCATGTACATTGTGCTCGGCGTGCTCTACGAGAGCATGGTGCACCCGGTGACGATTCTCTCGACCCTGCCTTCGGCCACGGTGGGGGCGTTGCTGGCGCTCAAGCTGGCCGGGGCCGAGCTCGACATCGTGGCCGTGATCGGCATCGTGCTGCTCATCGGCATCGTCAAGAAGAACGCCATCATGATGATCGACTTCGCGCTCGACGCCCAGCGCGAGCGGGGCCTTACGCCCCGCGCCTCCATCACCGAGGCCTGCCTGCTGCGCTTTCGGCCCATCCTGATGACGACGCTGGCGGCGCTGTTTGGTGCGCTGCCGATGATGCTGGGCAGCGGCGTGGGCAGCGAGCTGCGCTTTCCGCTGGGGGTCACGGTGGTGGGCGGGCTGATCCTGAGCCAGCTGCTGACCTTGTTCACCACGCCGGTTATTTATCTGACCTTCGAAGCCTGGTCGCAGCGCTGGAGAGCGCGCCATGTATAGCCGAATAATTGGGGTCAGAGTCCGATTAGTTGGGCTTCGATGGGGAGGGGCGAGGCAGGGGCTAGGGCTGAAGCCGCATTCGAGCTTCTTGCTTGCTTTGCGGGCGGGTGCCGGGGTATGCGCCCGGCGGCGCAGTAACTTTCTTTCGCTTCGCCGAAAGAAAGTCACCAAAGAAAGGGCGACCCTGCTGTCCGTGATGGAATATTGGGGTCAGACACCCATTTCACTGCGGTGCTTTGCACCGCACCCTCCGGGCGCGCCAAAAGCGCGGTGGAATGGGGCTCTGACCCCAAAATCCAACGCCTGCGATGCTCGTTCACGGGGCGCGCTGCGGAACTCGCTGCGCGCTTTCGCGCTTCGCTCAAACAGCCGCAGCGAGTCAGTCAACGAAGGCGTGTGTCCTTCGGCACACGCCCGCCCCGCGCCCTGCGCTTCTCGGCACGGCCAGAAGGGACCCCGGCAATACGGGCCATCGCTGCGCTCCGCCCCGCTGGGGCAGGCGCTGCGCGCCGCGAAAACAAGGCCGAGCGCAGCGATGGCCCGTGTCGTGCCCAACCCCCTTCTGGATGCGCCTGTGGCGGAGTGCTTGCGGGGTGGTATGCGCGTCGGAGCGCGCATGCTTCGTCAACTGATTCGCCGCATTTGTCCGAACGAAGCGCTGCAGGCGCGCAGTGAGTTATGCGGCGCACCCCGCAAGTGCTTCGCCGCAGGTTGCCCCGTAGCGCAGCGAAGGGGACGCAGACAGCAGGGTCGCCTTCTCTTTGGTGACTTTCTCTTGGCGACCAAGAGAAAGTTACTGCGCCGCCGGGCGCATACCCCGGCTCCCGCCCTCAAATTAGTCAAAGAATTGGAATCTGACCCCAATTCCACCCTACGCTGCCAGGCGCACACCCCGACCTCCGTCCTCAGCAAAAACAAACAGTCAAAAAATATAGCTGCCAGCGCATACCCCATAAGCGCTAGAGCACAAAAACACCCTAAATCCACCAGCAGAGGCCAGCTATGAGCCTCTCCACCCCCTTCATCCACCGCCCCGTCGCCACCCTACTGCTCACCCTGGCCCTGGTCCTCTCCGGCGCAGTCGCCTACTTTTTGCTGCCCGTGGCGCCGCTGCCGCAGGTCGATTACCCCACCATTTCCGTATCTGCGAGCCTGCCCGGCGCCAGCCCCGACACCATGGCCGCCACCGTGGCCACGCCGCTTGAGCGTGCGCTGGGCGCGATTGCCGGCGTGACCGAGATGACATCGCGCTCGTCCCAGGGCAGTACCCGCGTCACGCTGCAGTTTGACCTGGGCCGCACGGTCGATGGCGCGGCGCGCGACGTGCAGGCGGCCATCAACGCCTCGCGCAGGCTGCTGCCCAGCGGCATGCCCAGCAACCCGAGTTACCGCAAGGTCAACCCGGCGGATTCGCCCATCCTGATCCTCGCGCTGACTTCGCCCACGCTCACGCGCGGCCAGATGTACGACGCCGCCTCCACCGTGCTGGCGCAAAAGCTCTCGCAGGTCGAGGGCGTGGGCCAGGCCACGGTAAGCGGCGGCGCGCTGCCGGCCGTGCGCGTCGAGCTCGATCCGACACGGCTGGCCGCCAACGGCATTTCGCTAGAGCAGGTGCGCAGTGCCATCACCAGCAGCAACGGCCGGCGGCCCTTGGGGGTGGTGGAGCGTGAAGACCATTACTGGCAAATTGGTGCCAACGACCAGGCCAGCGTGGCCGCCGACTACGCCCCGCTGGTGCTGCGCTGGAACGCCAACGGCAGCGCCGTGCTGCTGCGCGACGTGGCCGACGTGGTCAACGGCGTGCAGGACGTGCGCAATTACGGCGTGGCCAATGGCAAGCCAGCCATCCTGCTGCAGGTGTACAAGCAGCCGGGGGCGAACATCCTGGACGCGGTGGATCGCGTGCGGGCCTTGTTGCCGCAGCTCGAAGCCTCCATCCCGGCGGCCATCAACGTGCAGATCGTCTCCGACCGCACGCCCACGCTGCGCGCCTCGGTGCGCGAAGTACAGCGTGCGCTGTTGCTTGCCGTGGCGCTGGTGGTGATGGTGGTGTTCCTGTTTCTGCGCAGTTTTCGCGCCGCGCTGGTGCCCAGCGTGGCCGTGCCGGCGTCGCTCATGGGCGCGTTTGGCGTCATGTACCTGGCAGGCTACACGCTGGACAACCTCTCGCTCATGGCGCTCACCATTGCCACGGGTTTCGTGGTGGACGACGCCATTGCCGTGCTGGAGAACATCGCTCGCCACATGGAGGGCGGCAAGAGCGCGCTGCAGGCGGCGCTTGCGGGTTCGCGCGAGATGGCCTTCACCGTGCTTTCGATGAGCATTTCGCTGGTGGCGGTGTTCGTCCCCATCATGTTCATGGGCGACGTGGTGGGCCGGTTCTTCCGCGAGTTTGCCGTCGTCATGTCGGCCGCCATTTTGATTTCGATGCTGGTCTCGCTCACCACCACGCCCACCTTGTGCGCTTTGCTGCTGCGCCCGCGGCCCGTGCGCGCTCCTTCGCGCATGGGCCAGGTCATGGACCGGTTCGGGGCGCGCAGCCAGCGCCTGTACCGCCGCAGCCTCGCGTGGTGCCTGCGCCACCCGGCGCTGGTGCTCGGCGCGCTGGTGGGGGTGATTGGGCTCAACATATTTCTGTACGCCACGATTGAGAAGGGCTTCCTGCCCGAGCAGGACACGGGCCGCATCATGGGGTTCATCCGCGCCGACCAGGCCAGTTCCTACCAGGCGATGGAGCGGCGCATCAAGCGGTTTCTCGCCATTGTGGAGGCCGATCCGGCGGTGGAAAACGTCACAGGCTTCACCGGGGGCGGCCAGAGCAACGCGGGCGCCATGTTCATGACGCTCAAGCGGGGGCAGTCGTCCGACGCGGTGATCGCCCGCCTGCGCAACCAGCTCAAGGATGAGCCTGGCGCGCGCCTGTTCATGGTGCCCCAGCGCGATATCCGCATTGGTGGGCGCCAGAGCAGCGGCTCGTACGACTACACGCTGCAGGCCGACGACGTGGCCGACCTGCGCACCTGGGAGCCACGCATCCGCGAGGCCCTGGCCGCGCTGCCGCAGCTCGAAGACGTCAACAGCGACGTGCAGGACCACGGCGAGCAGACCACGCTGGACATCGACCGCGATGCCCTCGCGCGCCTGGGCCTGACGGTGGCGCAGGTGGACGCGACGCTCAATGACGCCTTCGGCCAGCGCCAGGTCGGCGTCATCTACAACCCGCTCAACCAGTACCGCGTGGTGATGGAGGCGGCGCCGCGCTTCCTGCAAGATCCCAAGGCCCTGGACGGCTTCTTTTTCATCTCGAAAACCGGCCAGCAGGTGCCACTGTCGGCCTTTGCCAAACTGCGCAGCACCATTACGCCGCTGGCCGTGAGCCACGAGGGCGGCACGCCCGCCAGCACCATCAGCTTTGGCCTGGCGCAAAACATGTCGCTGTCGGACGCCACCGACGCCATCGAGCAGGCCGTGGCCAGCCTGGGCGTTCCGGTGTCGGTGCGCGGCAGCTTTGGCGGCAACGCGGGGGCGTTCCAGAAGGCGCTGGCAAGCCAGCCGCTGCTGATTCTTGCGGCCCTGGTGACCATTTACCTGGTACTGGGGGTGTTGTACGAGAGCCTGGTGCACCCGCTCACCATCCTTTCGACCCTGCCGTCGGCCGGGGTCGGCGCGCTGCTGGCGCTGATGCTGTTTCACACCGAGTTTTCCCTCATCGCGCTGATTGGGGTGTTTCTCTTGATTGGCATCGTCAAGAAAAACGCCATCCTGATGATCGACTTCGCCCTGGCGCACCAGCGCGGTGGCCATGCCAGCGCTGCCCAGTCCATCTACCGCGCCGCCTCGCTGCGTCTGCGCCCCATTTTGATGACCACCATGGCCGCCATATTCGGTGCGCTGCCACTGGCGCTCGGCCGGGGCGACGGCGCCGAGCTGCGCCAACCGCTGGGCATCGCCGTGGTCGGTGGCCTGCTGGTGAGCCAGTTGCTCACGCTGTACACCACGCCTGTGGTGTACATGGTGCTTGAGCGCCTGCGCCAGCGGGTGCAGCGTACGCCGCCCCGCCCTGCACCCGTGCCCCGCCTGGAGACCATTTGATGTTGGCTTTGCCCCGCCTGTTCCTGTTTGTGCCGCCACGAATCGCACTGGCTCAGATCGCCCTGGTCTGCCTGCTTGTTGGCTGCGCCGCACCCCCCAGACAGGCAGTGCCCGCCGCGCCGGTGCCCGCCGCGTGGAAAGAGGGCGCTGCGGCCCAGGCCGGCTTTTGGCACCTGGCGCAGCCGGGGGAGGGGGTGCAGACCGAGTGGTGGACGCGCTATGGCGACCCGGTGCTCAACGTCCTGCAAGACCAGGCGCAGCGCGGCAACCCGGGCCTGGCGCAAAGTGCTGCACGTCTGCGCGGCGCGCAGGCCGCCGTGGCTGGTGCGCGTGCGCCGCTGTTGCCGCAACTGGGCCTGGCCGCCAGCAGCCAGCGCGCGCAGGCGACGCCAGGCAGCAGCCCCGCCAACAGCCAGTCGCTGGGCCTAAACGCCAGTTGGGAAGTGGACCTGTGGGGGCGCGTGGCAGGCAGCGTCGATGCCGCCCAGGCCAGTGCCCAGGCCAGCAGCGCCGATCTGGCAGCGGCCCGCTTGTCGCTGCAGGCGCTGGTGGCGCAAAGCTATTTCGCCCTGCGCGCTGCCGAAGCGCAGGAGCAATTGCTGGCCTCCACGCTCGCCGCCTACGACGAAAGCCGCACGCTTACCCGCAACCGTGTGCAGGCTGGGGTGGCCCCGCCGTCGGACGCTGACCAAGCCGAGTCCCAGTACCAGAGCACGCGCGCCCAGTGGCTGGACGCGCAGGCCACCCGCGCCCAATGGGAGCACGCCCTGGCCGCGCTGGTGGGCGAGGCGCCCGCCAACTTTGCGCTGGCGCCGTCGGCGCAGCTCCCCCGACCGCCGGCTGTGCCGCTGGCGCTGCCCGCCGAGCTGCTGCAGCGCCGCCCCGATATCGCTGCCGCCCAGTTCAACGTGGCCGCCGCCAATGCCCAGCTCGGCGTGGCGCACAGCGCCTTTTTCCCGGCGCTCACGCTCTCGGCCAGTGCGGGCTACCGTGCCAGCAGCCTGGCATCGCTCATTTCGGCCCCCAACTTGGTGTGGTCGCTGGGGCCGCAACTGGCGCTGGCGCTGTTCGACGGTGGTGCGCGCACGGCGGCGGTGGAGGGCGCCATGGCCAATGTGGACCTGGCGGCAGCCACGTACCGGGGGGCGGTCATTGCCGCGCTGCAAGAGGTGGAAGATGCGCTCAGTACCGGCGCCTCCCTGCAACAGCAGGCACAGGCGCAGCAGCTTGCCGTAGCGGCCGCCCAGCGTGCGTTCGCGGTGGCGCAAAACCAGTACCGCGCGGGCACCGTCGGCTACCTGAACGTGCTGTCGGCCCAGGCCACGCTGCTCGCGGGCCAGCGCAGCCTGATCGAGCTGCAGCGCCAGCAACTGGTGGCGGTCAACACCTTGTTGAAAAACCTGGGGGGCGGCTGGCCCGAGCAGGCGTTAACCGATTGAGAACCGTTCCTGCAGGGCCTCGCCAAAGGCTGGGGTGGCGCTCAACGTCAGCGTGAGCGTGCAGCGCCCGCCGCCCATGGCCGGTGGGCTGTGCTGCAGGCTGGCCGTCTCGACGTCGAAGCGCGCGCTCAGGTCACCCGCATCCTCCTGCTGGCATTGCAGGTCGAAGTCCCAGTCGGCGGCAGCGCCCCCTTCAACGGGCGCTCCCCATTCCGCGCACGCCCAGGTGAGCACGGCCTGCACCTCGCGCAGCGCCGCGTCCAGGCGCTCGGGCAGCACGCAGGCCATGGCGTCCCAGCTAGCGCTGCCATGGCCGTCTTCGCTGTAGTCAAAATCGAGGTAGTTCAACACCATGGGGGCATTGTCCCCTCCGCCCGCCATGACCCGCATCGAACCCGCTCTCGTCCTTGAACAGATAGAGGTGCACTGGCCGCACGGCACGCCGTTTCCTGCGCTCGACTGGCGCGTGCCCGCTGGCGCCGCCCTGGTGCAGGGTGGGCCGGGCAGCGGCAAGACCACTGTCTTGCGCTTGCTGGCAGGTGCCTTGCCGGAAGCGCGGGGGCGCATTCTGCTGCACGGCGCCCCCGTGCAGCCTGCCCAGGTGTTCTGGTCCGAGCGCGACGCCGCGGGCTGCGAAAAGCTGCTGGTGCGCGACTGGTGGCGTGCGCTTGCGGCGCGCTACCCGGCTTGGGACGCCGCGGCACTGGCGCGGCATGTGGATGGCTTTGCGCTGGCGCCGCACCAGGAAAAGGCCTTCTTCATGCTCTCGACCGGCACGCGCCGCAAGGCCTGGCTGGCGGCCGCGCTGGCCAGTGGCGCGCCGCTGACGCTGATCGACGAGCCGCTGGCCGGGCTGGATCTTGCTTCGGCACGCTACCTGGCAGCCGCCATTGCCGAAGCGGCGCAGCAGCCGAATCGCGTGATCGTGGTGGCGCACGATGCTCCTCTGGCGGATGTGCCCTGGGCGGCCCAGCTGGCGCTGCCGGATGCGGCATAAAGTGCTTCAGAAATAATAGCTTCTCGCGCTTGCTGCTATTGCGCTAGAGGCCAAAAATGCTTGAAATTCTGGCTACATCGCCCGGAACTGCGCCGCATACAGCCGGCTGACGGCGAATGCTTCCGCCCGGCCATGCAACTGCAGGGTGAGCTTGCCGCTCTCGCTGCGCACCGCACTGGCGATGGCGCTGGCGCGCACCAGTGTTCCGCGGTGGATTTGCCAGAACTGCTGGGTGTCGAGCTGGGCCAGCAGTTCGCGCAGCGGCGTGCGGATCAGGTGCTCGCGCGCAGCGGTGAGCACGCGCACGTATTTGTCGGCGGCCTCAAACACCAGCACCTCGTCCACCGGCACCATCTCGATGCGGCTGCCGTGCCCGGCCTGGATGAAGCGCAGCAGGCCGCCTGCGGGGGCGGCGCCCGTCGCAGGGCTGGGCCCGGCCCCCAGCAGGCTGCGCAACTGGGCGAGCGTGGTCTCTGGCAGCGGCACGGCGCTGCTGCGTGCGGCCAGCAGTTGCTGCACGCGCGCCACGGTTTTCTGCAAGCGCCCGGCCTGCAGGGGTTTGAGCAAATAGTCCACCGCCTGTGCCTCGAAGGCCTGCACGGCGTACTGGTCGTAGGCGGTGAGGAAGACCAGCGCCGGGAAGGGGTTGCCGTCCGGCCAGGCGTCCACCAGTTCGGCGGCGGCTTCCAGCCCACTCTGGCCCGGCATGCGGATGTCGAAGAACAGCACTTCAGGCTGCAGCGCCAGCGCTTCGCGCACGGCGGACAGGCCGTCGCCCACGCTGGCCAGAATCTGTAGTTCGGGCCAGGCCTGGGCCAGCGCGTGCTGCAGGTCGGCGGCCAGCAGGGGTTCGTCTTCGGCAATCAGGGCGCGCGGGTGGGAGAGATTCATGGGGCTGGGAATTTCAGTGGAAAAGTGACTCTAGCGCTTGTTCCGTTTGCGCCACAAGCTATCAATTCGAGAGTTCCGTGCTCGCCGTACAAGGTGCTGAGCCGCTCGCGCACCTGCACCAGCCCAAAGTGGCTACCGGGGCGGTCCGTGGCGTGCTCGGGCGACGCGCCAAGGCCGATGCCGGTATCCGCCACTTCGAGCCGCAGCAGCGTGCCCGCAGGGCCGGGCAGGGTGCTGGCGCGCAGAGCGATGTGGCCACCGCCGACCTGCGGCTCCAGCCCGTGGCGGATGGCGTTCTCCACCAGTGGCTGCAGCAGCAGCGGCGGCACCGGCACATCCCGCAGCGCGTCGGGCAGCTCCAGCGTGAAGGCCAGGCGCGGCCCCATGCGCACGGCCATGATTTCCAGGTAGTCGGCCAGGCGAGCGAATTCGTCCTGCAGCGGGTGCAGCGCGGAGCGGGCACCGCCCAGGGTGGCGCGCAGGTAGGCGATCAGGTGGTCCAGCATGGCCTGGGCGCGCGGCGGGTCGGTGGCGATCAGCACGCGCAGGTTGGCCAGGGTGTTGAACATCATGTGCGGTTCGAGCTGGGCTTCCAGGAGTTTGAGCCGTGTTTCGGTGGCCTGGGCACGGACTTCGCTCATCTGTGCGCGCAGCGTGGCGCGGTGCCCCCGGCTGTAGAAGAAATACGTGCCCACAAGCCCGGCCACCAGCGTGATGACCACCGAAATACGCAGTTGCGCCCGACCACCCGTATCCCACGAGGAAAACCCAAACCACGCGTCGGCCAGCGCCGTGCCGCCCAGGTAGCCCAGCACCATGCCGCACGCAGGCAGCGCAATGCCTGGCACACCGGCGGGCCAGCCGGTCGCGGCACTGGAGGGGAACAGATGGCGCCCGAAATCGATGCAGGCCCAGGTCAGGCTGCCGATGGCCAGCGAATAGACCAGGGGGAATTCGTAGGGCCGCTCGGGCTGGACGGCATATTGAAGGGCCGCGATGGCCAGGCAGAAGGCCAGGGTCTGCAGCAGATGCCGCAGCTTGTCGATCCAGTCGATTCTTTGGGCTTGCGCCGCTTGGGTCGCGGTGTCAGTGTCCATCGCGCTGGCGCTGCAACCGCTCGCGCTCCTTTTGCACCATGCGCTCGCGCAGGCTGCTGCCTGTGCCCAGCACAAACACCGAGATACCGTGCAGCGCCAGCCCCAAACCCCAGCCCAGCAGCGGGAAGACCGACCAGGGCCGGCTGCCGAATCCATGGCGCGACAGGGCGAAGAGCCCCAGATTCACCAGGATGAACACCAGCGCGTGCAGGTACCAGCCGAGCTTGGCGCCGGCACGCCTGCGGGCGAGCTGTTCGATCGTTTCGGGGGAGAGGGGTGTGGGCATGGGGAATTTTAGGCAAGGGCGGGTGTTCGGTCTTGGCGCACCGGGTGCAAAGTCCGCCTTCATTGCGCGCGCTGTTGCAAGGGCTGCAGGTGCGCGGCAAAGAATGCCACGATGCGTGCATCCACCTGGGGCAATACGCTGCGGTCGAAATCGGGTGGGTCGCCCAGCAGTTCGCGCTCCACGCCATTGAGCAGGCGCAATGGGGGCATCGGCGAGAGCATGGCGCCGTGGCTCGCGTTCGGCAGGTGGGCGATGTGCGTGCAGCGGTCCTGGCAGGCGGCCAGCACGGCGCTGCTGTGAAAGCGCGGCACCTGGTTGGTGTCTTTCCCGGCGGTGACCAGGCCCAAAGGAATGCGTGGGGTGGCCAGGCTGGCCATGTCGAAGTCGGCGGCAAAGGGCACGCTGGCCACGGCAGCCTGCACGCGCGGGTCGTGGTAAGCGTACAGAGTGTCGTCGCCAAAGCGGTAGCGGATCACGGCCAGCGCCACGGCCTTCTTCAGCCCGTCCAGCAGGTCGCCGTGCAAGCGCGTAATGAAGCCCACGCAGGAAGAGAAGTCCTCTGCGATGTGGGCTTCGCAATGCTGCGCAAAGCGTGCGGGGGACCAGCGGCCCCCGGCGAACACCAGGGCCGTGTGGCCGCCGGCCGAGCCGCCGAAAATGCCCACCTTGTCCAGGGCCAGAAGGGGCGCCAGCCGGGCATTCCGTGCCACGGTATCCACCGCGCGGGAGACCTCGGCGGGGCGCCGTTTCCAGCTCTCGGGGCCGGGGGTGGACGGGTCTTTGTAGTTGTCGCCCGCATGTTCGGGCAGCGCCACCACGAATCCGGCCGTGACCAGCGCGCGGGCCAGATCGGTGTGCACCCAGGGGCTGCCGCCGGAGCCATGCGAGATGACAACCAGCCGGCCATTGCCTTGCACGGGGGTGCCTTGCCAGGCCAGTTGCAGCGAGAAGGGGCCGCGCTGAACGGGTTCGTCTGCTTCGCTGGCTGGGTAGAACACGGTGACCGGGCCGTCACCTTGGGCGCCGGGCAGTTCCATCAAACCCACGCCCGCGTGGCCTGCCATGGTGGCAAAGGCCAGGCAACATGCCGTCAGTAGCTGCTTCATGAAGCTGTCTCTCGGGGGTGGCGCACTCAGGAGCGGCGGTCTTGCGCAACCAGGCGATTGCGCTCGGCCTGCACCAGGCGCTCATGCAGATCGCTACCGCTGGCCAACAGAAACACGGACACACCATGCACCAGCAGGCCCAGACCCCAGCCGAGCGCCGGGAACACCGCCCAGTGGCGGCCGCTGCTCGCCGACAGCGTGACCAGCAGCAGATTGACCAGGAGGTACACCGAGGCGTGCGCGTACCAGCCCATTTTGGCCCTGGCGCGGCGCTGCGCCAAGCGTTCGAGTGCTTCGGCGCTCAGGGGGGATGTGGTGCGGGCCATGGTGTAGTCTTTCAGGCGATGGCGATGGTTTGTGCGGGGGTGCCGGTTCTTGCCAGGCGCAGCAGCCGCCCGGCGCGGGCCGCAAACACGCCGTTGAAAGCCCCATACAGCATGGCAACCTGGAAGGCAAAGTGGTTGTCGTGTGCCAGTGGCGGCTGCAAGGCCAGCTCCACGCCCACCCCATATTTCACCAAGAAAATCCCCACGATGAGCAGCAGGGGCCAGGCGCTGCCCGGCAGATGAAAGCGCTGGCGCGCGGCGTCGTAGCGTGCGCCCGCAGATGGCGCGCGGTGCAGCCACAGCGAGACCGCCGCCACGGCGCAGGCGGTGGCCAGCCAGGCGGCCAGAATGCCGGCGATCTGCGATGCGCCGCCAAAGGCCGAAGCCATGCCCCAGGCCGAGAACACCGCCATGGCCATTGGCATCAATAGCACCCGGCGCAGGCCGGCGCTGCGCGCAAAGAGCTGGCTGGCGCCCAGCCAGATCAGGGCGGCAAGCAGCATCCACACCCAGGTGGGAGTGTGCTGGACGATGGCTAGCAGCATGCGGGGCTGCTGGGTGGCGAGGGTCAGAAGCATGGTGAACCTTTGAATATTGGCGAGGAGGCCGTACTCTCGCTGCCACGGCCTTTCCTGGCTACACGATTGCGACAGAATGCGAAATTCCCGCCGCCAAGTGCTTTATCGGTGCGTGAAATGCGTTGCCCTTGTGGGTCTTCTCCCGGTTTCGGCGGCGCACGTGCCTGTGCAAAAGCTGATAAGCTGGTTTCAACAAATGGTTACATCGCTCTAACGAATCTTCATTCGAGAAGGGCTGTCTTGATGCCACGTGCCGCCGCTTGCAGACGGCTCACCGATTTGGACGCCGCTTTCGTCTTCGCATGACAACCGACTGCCCACCACCGCCCCATTCCGCCAGTTCACTTGCACTGGGGCTGCCAGACAGCGCCATCCTGGACGTGATCACGCGCGGCACTGGCGCAACGGTGGCGCTGATCAATCGCGAGTTGCAGGTGGTCTATTGCAACGACGAATACGCACGCTGGTTCGAAACCACGAGCGATCAAATTGTGGGCAAGACCCTCATTGACCTCTATGGCGCTGCAGACAGCCTGCGCTTCATGCCTTTTGTCGAACGGGTGTTGGCTGGTGAGCGCATGGAATACCAGCGCCTGCTGCGCAACCCCTATGGCGCGGAGGATTGGCGCACCATCTGCCTGACGCCGGCGCGCAATGCCAGCGGCGAGATTGCCGGTTTCATCACCTCGGCGCTTGATGTGCACGAGCTGCAGGTGACCATGAGCGCCCTGCGGGCTGCGAACCAGCGCCTCTCCTCGCACATGGACAACAGCCCGTTGGCGGTGCTGGAGATGGACCAGGAGCTGCGCCTGCTGCATTGCTCGGAACGTGCCGTTCAGCTCATGGGCTGGGAGCAGGAGGAGACGCTTGAGGGGCGCTATTTGCCGGATTTGCTTCAGTCGGTGGACGAGCGTCTGAACCAGGCGCTGCAGCGTCTGCAACAAGGGCACGAAGGGCAAAACCGTGCAGAAACCTGTTTGGTGCGCCAAGACGGCACCGAAATCCACGCCGAGTGGTTCAACTCGGCGTTGACGGACACGCATGGCAGTGTCACGTCCATCATGGCGCTGGTGCAGGATGTGTCGGACCGGGTGCAGATCGCGCGCCAACAGCAGTATGTGGCGAACCACGATGCGCTCACGGGTTTGTACAACCGCGCCGCGTTTCATGAGCAACTCGGCATCTCGTTGGCGCTGGCCAAACGTGGTGGCAGCGGCGTGGCGCTGCTGTTTATTGACCTCGATGGTTTCAAGCGCGTCAATGATGAGCAGGGCCACCAGGCGGGCGACGAAGTCCTGCGCATCGTCGCGCAGCGGCTGATGGGTGCGGTGCGCGAGGGCGATACCGTGGCGCGTCTGGGGGGAGATGAGTTCCTCGTCATGCTCGACAGCGACCTCACGCTCCACGAACCCCATGTCATAGGGCACCGCATCATCGAAGCGCTGAATCAGCCCATGGTGGTGGACGGAAACAGCCTGTGCGTGGGCGCCAGCATTGGCGTGGCGGTGCACCCACCCATGGCGGGCGAGATCGACGTGCTAATGGGGGCTGCCGACCAGGCGATGTATGCCGCCAAGCGCGAAGGCAAAGGATGCCTGCGCTACGCTGATATGCCTGCCTGAGCGTTGCCCCCTTGGCCGCCTGGCAGGGCAATGCTTTGTTCGAAGCAAAAGAAATTGCCTGGGTCGTACGCTGCCTTGGCGCGCTGCAGGGTCGGGTAGGCTGGCCCCCAATAGGCGTCGCTGAAATTTTGTAGACGGCTGTCGGGGTAGTTCTGGTACACGTGCCCGTTCAGAAATGGGCGTACCAGTTGCATGAAACGATCGAGCCAGGCCTCCATCTGTACGCGCTCCTGCGGGTTGCGCCAGAACACGTCGACCACCAAGTCGGCGTCCACATTGCGGTGAATGAAGGCGCTGTCCTGCACCGGGTAGCGGTTGATGGCGCCACCGTATGGCTCCAGGTAGGCAAGCGACCACGGGTTGGGCGAGGTGGCAAAGAAGTCGACGATGCTTTGCCACTGCGCTTGTGTGAGGGGTTGGCTGATGTAACCGCAGGCTTTGGTTTCGCAAATGCCCTCTGGCAGGGCGTCGGGCAGCGTGTAAGGGTGGTCTTCGAGCCAAACGTTCATGTCCGGATAGGTCCCGGTTTTGCTGACCAGCAACTGCGCGCCGGGGATGGCGAGCAAGGGCGCAATGGCCTGCATGCCCGCCTCGGCCGTGCCGCAGAACATGCCCTGTGCCATGTACACCGGTTGCCCGTTCAGGATGCCCAGGTTCATCATGTAGCCCAGCGCATCCGGCGCTCCTGTGCGCATGTAGTGACGCTGCAGCAGTTCAAGCACCTGCGCAGCGCTGGCAGCATCCCAGCCAATGGACCAGGCCCAGACCTGGTCGAGCGGCAGCATGCGGTAGGTCACCTGCAGCAGCACGCCGAAGTTGCCGCCCGTGCCTCCGCGCATGGCCCACCACAGCAGAGGGTTTTCGCGCTCGCTGGCGGTGACGATACGGCCATCGGCAAGCGCCACGCGCATGGATTCGACCAGATCGCTCTGGATGCCAAACGCGCGTGAGGTGTAGCCATAGCCGCCACCCTGCACAAAGCCGCCGACACACACGCTGCCGCAGGCCCCGGTCGGCACATGCCAGCCGGTGTGGTTCATGGCAGCGTTGAAATGGTCGAAATCAGTGCCGGGCAGCACATGCACCCGGTGGGCCGGGCGGTCGAGCACCACGCCGCGCATTTCGCTCAGATCCACCACCATGCCGTCGTTCACCGAGTAGCCGGCGGTGCTGTGGCCGCCGCAGCGCACGGCCACCCAGAGGTTGTATCGCTGTGCGACGGCCAGGCATTCGAGCACATCGTTCTCACAGATGCAGTACACGATGAGCTGCGGGAATGCCTGGAACGCGGGATTCGACTCTTGCCGGGCGGCGTTGTAGTCGGGGCTCGAAGGCAGCACGATGCGCCCCGCCAGTGCCGCCTCCAGCCGTGCCGCAGCATCCCATGGCAGGGTGGGGGGTGCCGCCTGACTGGCCCCCAACGCTTGAAAATATGCTACGCGGGCGTCTTTGGCGAGGCGGGCGGGACTCTTGCGATGGGCCATGGAAATCTGCTCCAGAGAGAAAAGTCCTCGTGTGTAGCGCAACCTGCCTCACTTGCGCAAGCGAATCAGAAGCATTCTGTACACAATCGGTGCCGCCATGCGCTTGGCGGGGCGGGATAATCCACCGCTTTCAGCACGCCCCAAGGGGCCAAAGGACGCACGCGTGGACACTGTTTTGCTGCTCAAGGCGGTCATCATGGGGGTGGTTGAGGGCCTGACCGAGTTTCTGCCCATTTCTTCCACCGGCCACCTCATCCTGGCAGGCGCGCTGCTGGGCTTTGACGACGACAAGGCCAAGGTGTTTGATATCGCCATCCAGACCGGCGCCATCTTTGCCGTCATCCTGGTGTACTGGCAAAAGATCCGCGAAACCGTGGTCGCACTGCCCAGCTCGCGGCAGGCGCAGCGTTTTGCCCTCAACGTGTTCGTTGGCTTCCTGCCTGCGGTCGTGCTCGGCCTGGCGTTTGGCAAGGTGATCAAGGAGCATCTGTTCACGCCGCTGGTGGTGGCCAGCACCTTCATACTGGGCGGTTTCATCATCCTGTGGGCCGAGCGGCGCGCGCCGGTAGCCACGCGGGTGGCCACGGTGGACGATATGACGCCGCTCGACGCCTTCAAGGTCGGGCTGGCGCAGTGCCTGGCGCTGGTGCCGGGCACCAGCCGCAGCGGTGCCACCATCATTGGCGGCATGCTCATGGGGCTCTCGCGCAAGGCGGCCACCGATTACTCGTTCTTTCTTGCCATGCCCACCTTGATTGGCGCGGGTGTCTACAGCCTGTACAAAGAGCGTGCGCTGCTGTCTGTGGGCGATGTGCCCCTGTTTGTGGTCGGGCTGGTGTTTTCCTTCGTCAGCGCCTGGATCTGTGTGCGCTGGCTGCTGCGCTACATCAGCAGCCACAGCTTCGTGCCCTTTGCCTGGTACCGCATTGCCTTTGGGTGTGTGGTAATGGCCACCTCTTTGGCTGGATGGGTGCGCTGGGACGCGGCATGATGCAGGCCATGCGCCCATTCCTCTTTCCCCATGCCACAGCACTCGCTTTCGTCGCGACGCTTCTGGTTCCTTGCGCAGCATGGGCTGCGCCGGCTGATGCGGCCCAGGCATCGCCCGCCGCAAAAGACCCGGGCTATACCTGGGCGTTGGGGCTGGCGGCGTCCAATGGACCCGACTACGCAGGGAGTAGCAAGCGCGGCAATAGCCTGCGCCCGGTCATCGGCGTGGACATTGGGCGCTACACCCTCAGCAGCGGTGGCGGTGGCTCGCTGCTCGATTTCGACTTGGAGCCGCGCTTCACTGGCTTGAGCGCGCGGCTGTTCGATGCCGAGCGTTTTCACCTGAGTGCAGGCTTGCGCATCGGCGGTGGCCGTACCCCTGACGCCGATTCGCCGATCTACGGCCTGCCCGATGTGCGCCGCACGCTGCTGGCGCGCCTGTCAGCAGCCTGGATGCTGACGCCAGAGTTCAGTCTGCGCAGCTCGCTTAACCAGGACTTGCTGGGTCGCAGGGGTGGAACCACGGTGCAGACGACGCTGCAGTATGGGTGGCAGGTGACGCCGCGCACCGAAATTGGCCTGGCCGCCGGTTTCACCCTGGCCGACGCGATTTACCTGCGCAGCTACTTTGGCGTACCCGCCGACGTGGCCTTGGTGCGTACGCCGTTCCCTGCCTATTCGCCCGGCGCAGGCGTGATGAGCACCGACTTGGGGCTAGAAGTCAAGAGCGCGATTACCGACCGGTGGATCGTGTTTGGCGGCGTGCGCCTGAGCCAACTGCGCAGCGATGCGCGCAACAGCCCGATCGTGGTCAAGCCGAACAACTATGGGGTGACGGTGGGACTTGCCTACCGCTGCTGTCGTTAGAGCCTGTTCAAAGTCTTTTTGGAGTCGCACAAGTACCTTGCCGGGATGGGGTGCAAGGCGCGGTGCGCAGCCCATAGCTCGGCTATTGGCAAACGCCGCAACGCCGCAGACCGCCCGGCAAGGCACTTGCCCGAAGGGTTGGAGTGAAATCGGGCGATTGGACGCCCCGGCTGCTTGCATGGGCATGAGCCCATGCGTCGTACCCAAAGCATCCACTCATCCCGATTGCACTCCAATGCGATCTCCAAAAAGACTTTGAACAGGCTCTTAGCGGACCGATCCTGCAGCCACGCTCTCCAGATTGAGCAGCGCCGCTTCCACCGCAGCCGCCGTGACGAGCGGCTGCTCCATGGGAAAGAGGTGCGTGCCGTCCAGCATCGAGATGCGCCCCTCGGTCACGCGCGCCGTCAGCGCCATGCCTACCTGCTGCATTTCGACCGAGGCAAGGCCACCAACGAAGGCCGCCGGGCAGCGCAGCGGGTGCTTGCGCAAGAGCGCAACCAGGTTGTGCGGCAGTGTGTTGTAGATGGCGGTCTCCACGTCCCGGTCGAAGCGCAGCGCGCGCTGGCCGTCTTCGTCCTGCAGCCCGTGGGTGATGTAGTCGGCGAGCACCTGCGGGTGCCAGCGGGCAAATGCCTTCTTGCGGGCGAAGTGCTGCAGAGCTTCCTCATCGCTGGCCCAGTGCTTGCGGCGGCGGCTGACCCGTCCGGGCGAAACCGTGCCCACCATCTGCGTGCGCTTGGCGACGTTGACCGCGTTGGCGCGCCAGCCGCTGATGAGAGGGGAGTCAAGCATGAGCACTCCGCGCGCGATTTGCGGGTGCAGGGCGGCGGTCATCGCGCTGACGATGCCACCAAGCGAATGCCCGACCAGAAACACCGGCCCACCGTGCTTGGCCACCGCATCGGCTGCGAAATCCGCCAGCTGCTGCACCAGGTGCGGCCAGTTGCTGGTGACGGGGTAGCGCGGGTCGTGGCCAAAACGGTCGATGGCGCTCAGGGTGAAGCCGCGCTCACGCAGATGCTGAAAAAGCAGGCTGTAGGTGCCGCCTGGGAAGCTGTTGCCGTGCGAGAAAACGATAGGGGTCATGAGAGGAGGCGCGTTGCGTGGGCGAGCGGTGCGGTGCGCCATGAGAGCGTGAGGGGCGCCAGTGTAGTGGCCTGTACTTGCGGGTGATGCCTCTATCATGAAGCGGTGTCTGCTCGTTTTCTGGGGTCCACCATGCCTGATGTGAATCCATGCGCACTGCGCGACCGTAGGCCGTACGGCATCCACCACCGCTGGCGCGCAGTCGTCTGCGGCGCAGCGCTCACCGCACTGGTGGCCTGTGGCGGTGGCCACGATGACGGGCCCGTGGCCGTGCAGCCGCCGATTCCGGCCAACCCGGCGGGCCGGGGTGAGCTCAAGGCCAGCAGTCCCTTGGGCAGTATTGCCCCGGCCGCAATCGCCGACGCGCTCGCCCTTGACAAGACGCAGGTGCAGGGTGTCGTGCCACGCTATGCCGTGGCCTCCTGGCGGCTGGAATACACGACACTGGACGCCGACGGCCACGAGGTGCGTGCCTCCGGCCTCATCAGCGTGCCGCAAAAGCCTGCCGGCAGCACCAGTCCCGTGCTCAGCTACCAGCACGGCACCATTTTTCATGACGCCGAGGCGCCCAGCAACCATGCCGCGCCGAACGAGGTGGCGGTGGTGCTGGCCTCTCTGGGCTACGTGGTGGTGGCGCCCGACTACGTGGGGTTTGGTGTTTCGCGCGGCACGCCGCACCCCTATTTGCTGGCGGCGTCTACGGCGGCGGCGGTCAACGATTTTCTCACGGCGGCAACCTACTGGCGTGCCGCCAATGGGGTGCAGGACAACGGCCAGCTCTTCCTCACCGGCTATTCGGAGGGCGGCTACGCCACCATGGCCGCGCACCGCGACCTGCAGGCCAGCGGCTCGCCGCAGCTGGCCCAGTTGCGTATGGCAGTGCTCGGCGCCGGGCCCTACGACGTGCAGACCACGCTCGATAGCCTGATTGCTGTGGTGAGTGCCAAACAGCCGCTTCTGGGGGCCCTGATCAACCCGGGTTTTCTGCGCTACCTGGGCAGCAGCGTGCAGAGCGAAGTGCGCCGCGCCGTGCTGAGCCAGCTGATCCCGGGCGATGCCGACGTGGTCTACGACACGCGCTTCCTCGACAGCTTTTTTGCTGACGATACACGTGCCATTGCCCAGGACAGCAGCGTCTACGACTGGCGCCCGCAGGTGCCGGTGGCGCTGTTCCATGGCCGGGACGACCAGACCGTGCCCTATGCCAGCTCAGTGAACACCCTGCAAGCCATGCAAAAGAGGGGCGCGGGCGATCTGGTGTCGCTGACCGATTGCCAAGCCACTCCGGCTGGCCACATTCCGTGCGTGCCGCCGTTTGTGGAATTCATGCTGGGGCGCGTTGGGGCTGTGGCGCAGGGTCTGTAGCTTTCAGAACGTGTTTACGATCTCCCAGAGGCCGCGCAGCGGTCTTTGCGGGATGGGATGCAAGGCGCGGTGGGCGGCCAATAGCCCCGCTATTGGCAAGCGCCGCAACGCAGCAGACCGCCCGCAAAGACCACTGCCCAAAGGGTTGGAGCGAAATCGGGCGATTGGACGCCCCGGCTGCTTGCATGGGCATGAGCCCACGCGGCGCATCCGAAGCATCCACTCATCCCGATTTCGCTCCAACGCGGCTCCTGCGAGATCGTGAACACGTTCTCAGTTGCTTGCTGCCTGCAAGGCGGCGTCCACCGTTTTCTGTGCCTCGGCCAGAATTTGCGCCAGGTGCTGGGCCCCGCGAAAGCTCTCGCCGTAGATTTTGTAGATGTCTTCGGTGCCCGAGGGCCGTGCGGCATACCAGCCGCTAGGGGCACTCACCTTGATGCCGCCGATGGCGGCGCCGTTGCCGGGGGCCTGGGTACACACGGAGGTGATGGGTTCCCCCGCCAGCGTGGTGGTGGTGATCTGGCTTGCCGAAAGTGCGGCCAGCGCCTGCTTCTGCTGCGCGTTTGCCGGTGCTTCCACGCGGTCTGCGGCAGGCTCACCTAAGTCCGCCGTCAAGGCCCCGTACAAGCGGCCAGGGTCGCTGCCGGTGACGGCGGTGATCTCAGCGGCCAGCAGGGCGGCGGCAATGCCGTCCTTGTCTGTCGTCCACGCCGTCCCGTCGCGGCGCAAAAAGGCCGCGCCGGCGCTCTCTTCGCCGGCAAACCCCAGGCGGCCGTCCAGTAAACCTTGTGAGAACCACTTGAAGCCCACGGGCACGTCGAAGACCGCGCGCTTGAGCCGGGCGGCCACGCGCTCGATCAGCGCGGTGGTCACCACCGTCTTGCCCACCGCCGCGTGTGCGCCCCATTTCGGACGGTGGCGAAAGAGGTAGTCGACCACTACGGAGAGGTAATGGTTGGGCGCCAGCAAGCCCGCGCCGGGCGTGACGATGCCGTGCCGGTCGTGGTCGGTGTCGCAGGCAAAACCGACGTCGAACCGGTCTTTGGCGGCAATGAGCCGTTGCATGGCGAAACGCGACGACGGGTCCATGCGGATCTGCCCGTCCCAGTCCAGCGCCATGAAAGCGAACTGTGGGTCCACCACCTCGCTCAGCACGGTGAGATCGAGCCGCCAGCGCTCGGCAATCGCCGGCCAGTAGTGCACGCCGGCACCGCCCAGCGGGTCCACCCCCAAACGCAGCCCCGAGCCGCGAATGGCTTCCATGTCGATGGCGTGGTCGAGGTCGTCCACGTAGTGGCGCAGAAAATCGTGGCGGTGCGTGGTACTGGCCCGCAGCGCCTCTGCAAGCGGCATGCGGCGTACGCCTTGCAGGCCCTGCTCCAGATAGCGGTTCGCAGCCGCGCCGATAGCCTGGGTGATGTCCGAACCGGCCGGGCCGCCATGCGGTGGGTTGTACTTGAAGCCCCCGTCCCTTGGCGGGTTGTGCGAGGGTGTAACGACGATGCCATCAGCTTGCCCTGCGCTGGTGTTGGAGTGAGTATTGCGGTTGTGCACAAGGATGGCGTGCGAAACGGCCGGGGTCGGGGTGAACTCTCCACCCGGCGCCAGCATCACGTCCACGCCATTGGCGGCAAGCACTTCGAGCGCGCTGTCGCAGGCGGGCTTGGAGAGCGCGTGGGTGTCGATGCCCAGGAACAGCGGCCCGGCAATGCCCTGCGCGCGGCGGTGGTCGCAAATAGCCTGGGTGATGGCCAGAACATGCCATTCGTTGAACGAAACGTCCAACGCCGAACCACGGTGGCCCGAAGTGCCAAACGCCACGCGCTGTGCGGCCACGCTGGGGTCGGGGCGCTCGGAAAAATAGGCCGCCAGCAGCTGGTCCACGTCGATCAGCGCGGACGTCGGTGCGCTCTGGCCGGCAAAAGGGCTTTGGTGCGGTTTCATGGCTCAGGCCTTCGCTTGGTGGCGGCGCAGTTGCTCTTGCGCAGCGCGCACCACGTGGGCGGCGTCGAAACCAAAATGGGCCAGTACGTCCTTGCCGGGTGCCGACGTGCCAAACGAGTGCATGGCCAAAATGGCGCCATGGCGGCCCACATAGCGCTCCCAGCCCAAGCCGGAGGCAGCTTCTACCGAGACGCGCGCCTGCACCGCGTCGGGCAGCACGCGCTCCTGGTAGGCCGCGTCCTGGCGATCGAACAACTCCCACGACGGCATGCTGACCACCCTGGCGCGAACGCCCTCTTTTTTAAGTTGCTCGTACGCAGCGATGCACAGCGCCACTTCGCTGCCGGTGGCCAGCAGAAGCACCTCGGGCGATCCCCCCTCGCAATCGGCCAGCACGTAGGCGCCATGGGCCACGCCTGCTGCGCTGGCGTACTGCGTGCGGTCCAGTGTGGGCAAGGCTTGGCGCGTGAGCACCAGGCTGGTGGGGCCATCGGTGCTCTGCATGGCAATCCGCCAGGCCTCCACCGTCTCGTTGGCGTCGGCCGGGCGCAGCACGCGCATGCCGGGCATCGCGCGCAGCGACGCGAGCTGCTCGATGGGCTGGTGGGTGGGGCCGTCTTCGCCCAGCGCGATCGAGTCGTGCGTCCAGATGTAGGTGACGGGCAGGCCCATCATGGCGGCCAGGCGCATCGCACCGCGTGCGTAGTCGGTGAAGATCAGAAAGCCCGCCGCAAAGGGCCGCAGCCCGGCGAGCGCCATGCCGCTCACGGCGGCGCACATGGCGTGCTCGCGGATGCCGAAATGGAAGTTGCGTCCGGCAAAACTGTGAGCGTCGGCTTTCGCGCGTTCGCCGTCGTCTGCCAGCGGACCAGGCTCGAAGACACCCGCAAAATCGAAGGTCAGCACGGTTTTGGTGGACGGCGCCAGGTCGGCCGCGCCGCCCAGCACCCAGGGTACCTGCCTGGCGATGGCGTTCTGCACCTTGCCTGCCGCGTCGCGGGTGGAGACCCCCTTGGCACTGGCTTCAAAGCTGGGCAATGGCGCGTCCCAGCCTTCGGGCAGCGTGCCCGCCTGCATGTGGGCAATTTGCTGCGCCAAGTCTGGGTATTGCACCTGGTACTTTTGGTAAAGCGATTCCCAGGCGGCATGCGCCTTTGCTCCACGCTGGCCGAAGTGCGCCTTGAAGTGCTGGGGCACAACGCTGGGCACCAGAAATTTTGCGTCCGGATCCCAACCATAAAACTCCTTGGTCAGCCGCACTTCGTCTTCGCCCAGCGGCTCGCCGTGGGCCTCTTTCTCGTCCTGCTTGTGCGGCGCGCCATAGCCGATGTGGCTTTGCACGACGATCAGCGTCGGCAGGCTCGGCTGCAGGGCAAAGGTCTGGAGATGGGCAGACAGCTGCTCAATGGCGTTGGCATCTGCTACGTGCAGCACGCGCCAGCCATAGGCCTCGAAGCGCGCGCCCACGTCTTCGGTGAACGTGATGCCCGTCGCGCCTTCGATGCTGATGTGGTTGCTGTCGTAGATCCAGCACAGGTTGGCGAGCTGCAGATGGCCGGCCAGCGAAGCCGCCTCGGCGCTGACGCCTTCCATCATGTCGCCGTCGCTTGCCAGGGCATACACCTTGTGGTCGAACAGCGTGAAACCGGGGCGGTTGTAGGTCGCGGCCAGCCAGGCCTCTGCAATCGCCATGCCGACCGACGTGGCTATGCCCTGACCCAGCGGGCCGGTGGTGGTTTCAACCCCGGTGGCCCAACCGTGCTCGGGGTGGCCGGTGCAGCGGCTGCCCAATTGGCGAAAGCTCCTGATCTCGTCGAGCGTGACCGCTTGGCCCAGCGAACCGCGTGCATCGCCGCCGCTGCCGGGCTTGACGTCGCCCAGGAACAGCAGGCCGTAGAGCAGGGCGCAGGCGTGGCCGCACGAAAGTACGAAGCGGTCGCGGTTGGGCCAGGCGGGTGCATGCGGGTCGTAGTTGAGGAAGCGCTGCCACAGGCAGTAGGCCGTGGGCGCCGCGCCCATGGACGTGCCGGGGTGGCCGGAGTCGGCCTGTTGCACCATGTCGATGGCCAGGGTGCGCAGCGTGTTGATGCACAACTGGTCCAGCTCCGTGGCGGGGGCCGTGGCGGTTGTGGTGTCCATGGTGTCGCGTTCACTCATCCCATCTCCTTGCGCAGTTGGCGGTAACGGCGCATCAGCGCGTTGGTAGAGCTGTCGTGCGCCAGTTGCGGCGCATCAACGGCGGCGAGCTCTTTCGCCGTGGTCCCCGCCAGCACCTTGCCCAGTTCCACACCCCACTGGTCGAACGGGTCGATGTTCCAGACCACACCCTGCGTGAACACGCTGTGCTCGTACAGCGCCACCAGCGCACCGAGCGAGTGCGGGCTCAAGCGCTCGGCCAGCAAGCTGCTGCTGGGGCGGTTGCCTTCGAACGTGCGGTGCGGCGCAACGCTGGGGTCTGCGCCTTCGCCGAGTACCTGCTGCAAAGTCTTGCCGAAGGCCAGCGCCTCGGTCTGCGCGAAGAAGTTCGCCATCAGCAGGTTGTGCTGGCTGTCGCTGCCGCTGGCGTCTGGCTCCAGCGGGTTGAGCGTCTGGCAAAAGCCGATGAAGTCGCAGGGCACGATGGGCGTGCCTTGGTGCAGCAGTTGGTAGAACGAGTGCTGGCCGTTGGTGCCCGGCTCGCCCCACACAATGGCTGAGGTGGCGTAGTTCACCCGTGCACCGGCCAGCGTCATGTGCTTGCCGTTGCTCTCCATCGTGAGCTGCTGCAGGTAGGCGGGAAAGCGGCTCAGGTACTGCGCATAAGGCAGCACGGCTTGTGTCTGCGCCCCCAAGAAATTGGTGTTCCACACCGCCAACAGGCCCATCAGCACCGGCAGGTTCTGCGCCAGCGGGGTATTTTTGAAATGCTCGTCCATGGCGCGAAAGCCGGCCAGCATGTCGCCGAACTGCACCGGCCCAATGGCCACCATGAGCGAGAGGCCAATGGCCGAATCCATGGAGTAGCGCCCGCCCACCCAGTCCCAGAACCCGAACATGTGTTCCGGCGCAATGCCGAACTTGGCGACCCCCTGGGCGTTGGTGGACACGGCCACGAAGTGCCTGGCCACCGCCGCGTCGCTGCCCAGTTGCGCCACGCACCAGGCACGCGCGGCGTGCGCGTTGGTCAGCGTTTCCAGCGTGGTGAAGGTCTTGGAGCAGACGATGAACAGCGTCTCGCCCGCGTCCAGGTCGCGCGTGGCCTCGACCAGTGCTGTCGCGTCCACATTGGAGACAAAGCGGCATTGCAGATCGCGCTGGCTGTAGTGGCGCAGTGCCTCGTACGCCATCACCGGCCCCAGATCGGAGCCGCCAATGCCAATGTTGATGACGGTGCGAATGCGCTTGCCGCTGTGGCCGCGCCACGCGCCGCTGCGCACGGCATCGGCAAACGCTGCCATGCGGCGCAGCATGGCGTGCACCTCGGGCACGACATCGACGCCGTCCACCAAAATCTGCGTGCCCGTGGGCGCGCGCAAGGCCGTGTGCAGGGCTGCGCGGTGCTCGGTGGTGTTGATGGCGTCGCCGCGAAACATGGCGGCAATGCGCTCGCTCACGCCGCATTGCTCGGCTAGCTGGAGCAGCAGGCGCAGGGTGTCGTCCGTGATGCGCTGCTTCGAGTAATCAAGGTACCAGCCGGCAGCCTCTGCGCTCAGGCGCTCACCCCGGCCGGGGTCGCTGGCAAACAGCTCGTGCAGGTGCTGCCCGCGGTGCTGCTCGTGGTGGGCGGTGAGGGCCTGCCACGCCGACAAGCTTGTCAGTTTTGGCGGTGTGCGCAGTGCGTTGAAATCGGTCATGGGTCGGTCTTCGCAGAGGAAGGCGTGGCTTTGTTGGCAAGGTTGTCCAGCAGCTTGGCCCAGGACTGCGAAAACGACTCTGCGCCTTCGCGCTGCAATTGCTCAGCCAGCGCGTCGATGTCGATGCCCGCCTCGCGGCATTGGGCGATGGTGGCGTCGCCGCCATTGCCATCGCCCTGCAGGCTTGGCCGCACCTTGCCGTGGTCAGAAAACGCAAACAGCGTTTTTTCTGGCAGGGTATTGATGGTGTCGGGCGCGGCCAGTGCCTCGACGTACAGCGTGTCGGGCGCCGCAGGGTCTTTCGTGCCGGTGCTTGCCCACAGCAGGCGCTGCACATGCGCGCCAGCGGCGGCGAGGCGGTGCCAGCGCGGCAAGGCCAGCAGCTCGCGGTAGGCGCGGTAGGTCTGCGCGGCCACCGCGATACCCAGGCGGTTGTGCAGCGCGCCCGGCAGCCGCTTGTTGGCGGCCACGTCCCAGCGGCTGACAAAGAGCGAGGCGACCGAATTCACCTTGGCGCCCAGCCCCGCGGCCACGCGCCGCTCGATGCCGCGCAGATACGCTTCGGCCGCCGCCTGGTACTGCGCCGCCGAAAACAGCAGCGTGACGTTGACCGGCACGCCAGCAAAGATGGATTCTTCTATGGCCACCACGCCCTCGGGCGTGCCGGGAATCTTGATGTACAGGTTCGGCCGGTCGGCCAGCTGGTGCAGGTGCACCGCCGCCGCAACCGTGCCCTTGGTGTCGTGTGCGAGCAGCGGCGAGACCTCCAGCGACACCCAGCCGTCCACGCCGCCCGTGGCCTCGAACACCGGGCGGAACAGGTCGGCGGCGCGGCGCAGGTCGGCAATGGCCAGGTCGAAGAACAGCGCTTCGCCCGCCTGGCCCTTGGCCGTGCCGTGCGCGATGGCCTCGTCGTACGCGTCCGAGGTGCCGATGGCGTGCTCGAAGATGGTCGGGTTCGAGGTCAGCCCGGTAATCGAATATTGCGTGATGTACCGGGCCAGCGCGCCGCTGTCGAGCAGCGGGCGGGTGATGTTGTCGAGCCACAGGCTCTGGCCGAGCGCGTGGAGTTGTTGCGTGGCTTTCATGGGGTGTCCTTTGCGGGAGGGGACAGCACACTGGGGTTGTGCCAGCCGCCGTGCGCTGTCATCAGCGCATCGGCTGCGGCGGGGCCCCAACTGCCTTGTGGGTAGGGTGTGGCGGGCATGTGCTCGGTGAGCACCGGGTCCACCACGCGCCAGGCGGCTTCAATGGCGCCTTCGCTGGCGAACAAGGCGGGGTCGCCCGCCATGGCGTCGCCCAACAAGCGCTCATAGGGGCTTTGCTCGCCGGCGTCTTCTTCGGTCAGTACCAGTTCCTTTTGTTCGCCGGTAAAGGCTTTGCCGACGCGTTTGACGCGTGCTGCCAGGGCAATTACCGAATGGGGCGAGAGGCGAAAGCGCAGGTGGTTCACCTCGTCTCCGCCTGCGCCGGCATCGTCAAACAGCCGCACGGGTGGGGGTTCGAGCCGCACCAGCACTTCGCAGGCGGTGGTGGGCAGGCATTTGCCCGAGCGCAGGCACCAGGGCACGCCGGCCCAGCGCCAGGAGTCGATGGACAGGCGCAGCGCGCAAAAGGTCTCCACATCGGAGTCGCCCGCCACCTGCGCCTCATCGCGGTAGCCCTGGTATTGGCCGCGCACCAGGTCTTCGGGCCGCAAAGGCCGCATGGCGTTCAAAACCTGGAACTTCTCGGCCTCCACCGCGCTGAAGTGCTGGCCGCCCGGGGGCTCCATGGCCAGCAGGGCGACGATTTGCAACAAGTGGTTTTGCACCACGTCGCGCAGGCAGCCGGCGCTTTCATAAAAACCGCCCCGGCCCTGCACGCCAAAATCTTCGGCCAGGGTGATCTGCACGCTTTTGACGTGCTGGCGGTTCCACAGCGGCTCCAGGAACGCGTTGGCAAACCGGAAGTACAGCAAATTCATGATCGCTTCCTTGCCCAGGAAGTGGTCGATGCGAAAGATGGCGTTGTCGGCAAATACTTCCCGCGCCACCTGGTTGAGCGCGCGCGCCGAAGCCAGGTCGCGGCCAAAGGGTTTCTCAATGACGACGCGGGCGTCCTGTGCAAGGCCCGCAGCGCCGAGGCTGCGGATCACCACCGGGAACAGCGCGGGCGGAATGGCGAGGTAGTGCGCCGGGCGCCGGGCGGTGCCTAGGGCCTTTTTCAGTGCGTCGAAAGTGGCGCTGTCCTGGTAGTTGCCGCTGACGTACTGCAACTGCGCGAGGAAGCTGTCGAGCTCGCTACCCGCTGCCGCTGCGCCAGAGGCCTGCACGCTGGCGCGTGCGCGCGTGCGAAATTCCTCCTGGCTCCAGGGCGACGAGGCCACGCCAATGACGGGCACGTTCAGGTCGCCCCGCAGGTGCAGTGCATAGAGTGCCGGCAGAACTTTTTTGTGCGCCAGGTCGCCCGTGGCGCCAAACACCACCAGGGCGTCGGAGCGGGCGGGTGGCTGCGTGCCGTCGTGCGCCATGTCAATTCCCATTCGTAGGTGCGGGGGCGGCCCTTTCCACATGCCCGCCAAATTCGTGCCGCATGGCCGATTGCACGCGGTTGGCAAAGTCGGCCTCGCCGCGCGAGCCGAAGCGCGCGTAGAGGGCAGCGCTCAGCACGGGCGCGGGCACGGCAGCGTCAATCGCAGCCTGCACCGTCCAGCGGCCTTCGCCGGAATCGGACACGCGGCCGGCAAAGTTGTCGAGCTGGGGGTCGGCGGCCAGCGCCTCGGCGGTCAAATCGAGCAGCCACGAGCCGATCACGCTGCCGCGTCGCCACAGCTCGGTGATCTCGGGAAGGTCCAACTCATACTGGTAGCGCTCGGGGTGGCGCAGCGGCGTGGTTTCGGCATCGACTTCGTGCTGGAGCTTGCCCACATTGGCGTGGTGCAGGATGTTCAGTCCCTCGGCGTAGGCGGCCATGATTCCGTATTCAATGCCGTTGTGCACCATCTTCACAAAATGCCCCGCGCCGTGCGGGCCGCAGTGCAGCCAGCCGCGCTCTGCGGTGCCGCTGCCCGGCTTGCGGCCGGGGGTAGGGGCCAGCGCACCGGCGCCCGGCGCGAGCGTCTCGAAAATCGGCGCCAATGGGGCGACGGCTTCGTCCTTGCCGCCCACCATCTGGCAGTAGCCGCGCGTGAGGCCCGCCACGCCGCCGCTGGTGCCCACGTCGAGGTAGTGGATGCCCTTGGCCTCCAGCGCAGCGGCGCGGCGCAGGTCGTCGTGGTAGTACGAATTGCCGCCGTCGATGACGGTATCGCCGGGGCTGAGCAAGGGCACCAGACCGTCCAGCACGCCATCGACCACGGCGGCCGGCACCATGAGCCAGATGGCGCGGGGCAGGGCGAGGGCAGCGACGAAATCTTGCAGCGTGGTGCTGCCCGTGGCACCCAGGCCCACCAGCCGCTGGACGGCCTCGGCACTTTGGTCGTGCACCACCAAGGCGTGCCCGCCGCGCAGCAAACGGGTGCTCATGCTGGCCCCCATGCGTCCCAAACCAATCATTCCCAGTTGCATGCCATCGTCCTGTTCTTCCGCGTCGACTGGTGGTTTTCTGCGCGTTCGCGGCTGTCGTCGGCACGGGAAGGTGGGCAGGCACACGGGCAGCACCCGAGCGTTTCGCGGTCCGGGCGCAGCCACGATGCTAGACCTTGCGCCGGGGCAAGGCTGTCGGCGAAGACCGACAGTGGCGTTTCGCAGGCGCCGTGGGTGCCACGCCGGTCACTGTTCCCAGAACGCTTCGATCAGCGCGCCCTGGGCATCGAGCAGCCACCATTCGATCACCACGCTGCGCGGCCCCAGCCCCAGAATGCCCAGCGCGCCGCGCGGCGCCGAGCGGCGCGGGCAGCGCCAGAGCTGGTCGCCGGGCTGCGCGATGGCGAGCACCGCCTGGCGCACGCTGGCGGGCACTTCGGGGGCGTGCACGTCCACGGGCCGGTCTTCGCCGTCGCCGCTGTTGTTGGGTGTGTCCGGGTGTGGCGGCATGGCATTCCGTTTCTCAATCAGGCGCCCGCAGCGGCGCTGCGCGCCAGGTTCAGGGCCAGCAGGCGGCGCAGGATTTCATCATCGGCCATGTCGCCGGTGTAGTCGTGCCAGCCATAGGCCGCTGCCACCGCTGCGTCGAGCTGCGCATGCGCAGCGGCGAGCCAGGCAGGGCGCTGGTTGTAGAGCTGGGTGAGCGTGCGCTTGGCCAGCTCTTTCTCGAACCCCGCTTTGGCCACGGTGCGGTCGGGGTAGGGCGATGCGGCCATGCCCAGCGGCACCACTTCGGGCACGCGCTCTGTCCATTCGGGCGGGTTCAGCCAGGCTTCGCGCAGGGTGTTCAGGCGCTGCGCGGCCTGGGCGATGGCGATGGCGTGTTGCCGAGTTACTACTGTTTCAATAGCTGGTTGCGCTTGTCCCCTATGCGCTAGAGGCCTATTTGGCTCTAAATTTTCACTGCTTGTGTTCGTCGGCACGGCGCCGGGCAGATCGGCTGGAATCAGCGCACCGCCAGCTACCGCCTCAGTGCGCTGGTGCGCGGTATCCAGCGGCGTGAGGCCGGCGGGGAAGGGGAAGGTTTCGAAGCAGGTGGTGGGGGTGTAGCGGGGCCGGTCTTCCAGCGAGGTGCCCATGCGCAGCGACCAGAGTTCGTGGAAGCGGCTGTGGAGGATGCCGAAGGTGGTGTCGTCGGCGCGGGCGATGACATCCAGCAGATTCATCGCCAAAGTCGGCGCTGCACGCCAGGCGAAGACTCGATGCTTAGCGACGACCGGTGAAACGACGTAGCGCGAGAGGGCGTCAATCGTTCTTCGCAAGTCAGGACGCGGGCGCTCATACAGCCACCACTGCGCACGTGTTCTCGCGTTGCGATCCTCGGCGCGCGCGGGTTGGACATGCATTTGCGCATACTCGAACGGCTTTTCGTACAAAGCAGCGTCTTCGACGCTCAAACCTGTGAAGTCAATGATCCACGTGTCTGAATCCCTGCGTACTACGTCGGTGGCATTGATCCATGGACGAATCACATCTGAGTTGGGCCGTTGATGTGGATTGCCAGCACTGCGCAGCCATTCACGCGCAAAGGTTCCGGAAATGTCGAACGGCCCGTACTTTTTGATTCCTTCGAAGCACGTCGTTGCGTTCTCGGGGAGGCGCTGCGCAGTGGTGAGATTGACTTGAGCGCCGTCGTCACTGCGGGGCGTCAAGTCAGCATTGATGGCATCGACTTTTTCGCCGTTAAGTTGAGACGTTCCTGTCGTCTCCCCAAACGCCACCAGCGACACCCGCACCGCCGCGCCTTCGTTCACCCACGCCTCATCGCTCCAGGCCTCGAAAATCCGCGTCTCCGCGCAGATGGCGTCCAGCACCTTGCGGTTGGCGCCGCCGCGAATCGAGTTGGTCGCCACCAGGCCGGCGCGCTGCAAGTCCCCGGCGGCAATCTGCGCGCGGGCCTTGTCGAACCAGTAGCACACCAGGTCGGCGCCACCGGGCACGCGGCCTGCGTAGGTGGCGCGCAGGGCGGTGGTGGTGGCGTCGCCCAGCTCGGCGCGCATCTTCTTGTCGCCCAGAAACGGCGGGTTGCCTATGACCACGTCGGCGCGGGGCCAGGGGGCTTCGTGGGGTTTTGCGGCTGTGCCCTGTGGTCCGGGTTTGGGGTCTGAGCACGAGTTTCGCTGCGCGAAATCGTGGTCCGACCCCAAAGCCTGCGCTGCGTTGGGAGCGTTCAAAGCCTGCGCTGCGTGGGTGGCGTCCAAAGCCTGCGCTGCGGGGAAATTAATGGGGTCAGACCCCGGGGGATCAGCGGGCCACGCGAGCAGGGCGTCGCGGCATTCGATGTGCTCCAGGGTGTCGAGCACGGGGTTGGTTTTGAATTCGTAGCCGTGTGCCAAGCGCCATTGCAGCTCGCCGATCCAGACCGTCACGCGGGCGAGTTCGGCGGCGTATTCGTTCAGCTCGATGCCGAGCACGTTGTGCGGGCCGGTGACGAGGTCGGCTTCGCGGTCCAGGCCCAGCTCGGCGGCGCGCAGGTGGCTGCGGTGCTCGATGTCTTTAAGGCACTTCAAGGCCAGGAACAGGAAGTTGCCGCTGCCACAGGCCGGGTCGAGCGCGCGGTAGTGCTTGAGGCGGTCAAGCCAGGTGATGAAAAGCTGGTGCGCGGCGCGGTAGTGCTTGTCGCCTTTTTTGGTGATTTTGGCCGCTAGCGCTTGTATGGCTTGCGCTACCAGCTCCCATTCTTGTAGCAATGGGCGGCGAATCACCGGGTCGATCAGGCGTTCGATGGTGGCCGGGTCGGTGTAGTGCGCGCCGAGCTGGCTGCGCTTGGCAGGGTCAAGGCCGCGCTCGAACAAGGTGCCGAAGATGGAGACGTCGATGGCGCTCCAGTCAAGTTCCGCGGCGCGGCGCAGTTCGGCCAGGTCGGGCGCGGTAAGCTGGGGCACGGCGATGGTCTGGAACAGGCCGCCGTTGAACCAGGGGATGTCGTCAACGCCATACAGGCCGCCGCTTTGCATGGCGGCAAAGAGCTGCCCCAGGCCCTGGGTGAGCCGCTCGGGCGTGGCGCCCTTGTTGTTGAGCAGCCGCTCGAACAGGTGGCCGGGCAGCAGGCCCACGTCTTCGGCAAAAAAGCAGAACAGGCACTGCGTGAGGAAGTGGGCGACTTCGTTGGCGCGGTGCTGCTGGCTGATCGCATGGGCGTCGGGCGTGGCATCGCTTGGCCCGGCTTCGGTCGCCGCCCGTCCGCGCTGGCGCAGGTTTTCGGCCAGGGCAGCAAAGCTTTGCGCAGCAGCTTCGGTGATGTCTCGGCTGGTCTGGCGCGGTTGGAAGCTTTTTGGGTTCAGCCAGATGCGGCGCAGCAGGGCCAGGTTTTCGGGCTGGTCCATCTCGGCAATGCGCACTTCGTGCGTCTCGCTCGGGTGGCCGGTGAACTGGGTGTGGATGCGGATGGTGAGCCGGTCGGACACCACCAGAATCGGTGGGTTGGCCAGCGCCAGGCTGTAGGTGAGCAGTTGCTTGAGGGCCGCGTCCAGGTTTTTGCCCGGTGCCTTGTTCTCCCACGCGAACACGCCGCGCATGAACACGTCGGCGTAGCCGGTTTTGCCGCCGATAACCGCGCTTTTTTCTTCAAAGCGGTAGCCCTCGGCGCTGCCGGGCTTGGGCACGCCAAGCAGCTCGCACAGGTCGAGAAAATGGCTTTGCGCGCCTTGCTCTTCGTTGAGCGCGTAGGCAGGTCCGGGAACGCCGCCGGGCGTGCCCCATTTGGCGATGAAGTCTTGGGGAGTCATAGGGGTGGGGCTCAGTAACCGCGCAGCAGCATGTCGAGTGCGGTTTCTATTTCCAGCATTTGCGCTATGGCGCTGTTGCAGCTTTGGCGCAACTCAGACTGCAAGAAAACGGCAATGCCCAAAGGGTGCAGGCGCACCGTTTGGCCGCCCACCGCGATGGCCGGGTTGAAGCGCTCGGTCATGCCGGGAAAAGCGCCGGGCCGGGCCAGCGGGACGCAGACGCGCTCGGCAAATTGGTAGAGCAGGTCGCTCTGGATTTCCAGCACAAAGGGGAAGTCGGCCCGGTCTGGCTCTATGGGGTTGGGGTAGATGTCGAATCGCGCCACGGCTTAAACGCCTTCGCTGCGCCAGCGGCGCACGCGCTGCGAGTAGGGTTCGCGCTCAGTCGCCCACGCGTTGTATTGCGCAATTTGCTCGGCATGCTGCTCTGCCCATTGCGCGGTTGGCGCGGTGGGTGCAGGCTGCGTGCCATAGCGAGCCGGCTCTTCCTGCACCGAGGGGGTGGCCGGCACCACCTTGACGGGGCGCATCACGATGCTGCCGTCCGCCAGGGTCTCGACTTGAAACAACTGCCCGGCGTACTTCTTGCCCAGCGAGATCTGGCCGCTGGCGCCCACTTCTTTCAACATGGCATGGCTCCTGTTGCGTGTCATGCCATCATGCGGCATGAAATTTCGCGGGTCAAGCTCTAGGGCAATGCTGAACAAGTCCCTCACGCGCCGCGCATCCGCACCTCGGGCGGTCTGCGGCGTTGCAAATCCTCGCCATAGCTGCGGCTATGGCTGCGGTTTGCGCTTTGCATCCCATCCCGATGCACGGCGCGCATCATCACGGTGACTTATTCAGCATCGCCCTAGGCATCACTGCCTTGAGCTGGTACAGCGCGTCGAGCGCCTCGCGTGGGCTGAGCTTGTCGGGGTCGATGGCGGCCAAGGCGGCTTCCACGCGGCTGGGGGCCAGCATTTCGGGCGCCGGCGGTGGGGCGAACAGGTCCACTTGCAGCTTGCCTTCACCGGCCCGCGTCTCCAGGGCTTCCAGCGCGTGGCGCGCATGGTTGAGCACTGCGGCGGGCATGCCGGCAAGTTTCGCCACCTGAATGCCGTAGCTGCGGCTGGCCGGGCCGGGGGCGATTTCGTGCAGGAAGACGATGTCGCTGCCGGATTCGGCCGCGCTCACATGCATGTTGACCGCGTGGCGCGCTTTGGCGGGCAGTTCGGTCAGCTCGAAGTAGTGCGTGGCAAACAGGGTGAACGCGCGGGTCTTGTCGTGCAGTTGGGTGGCGATGCTACCGGCCAGCGCCAGGCCGTCAAAGGTGCTGGTGCCGCGGCCGATTTCGTCCATCAGCACCAGGCTGTGCGGCGTGGCGGCGTGCAGGATTTGCGCGGCCTCCAGCATCTCCAGCATGAAGGTCGATTGCGCGTTGGCCAAATCATCCGCCGCGCCAATGCGGGTGTGGATGGCGTCAATGGGGCCGAGCCGGCAACTCGCGGCCGGCACGTGGCTGCCGATGCTGGCCAGCAGCACGATCAGCGCCACCTGGCGCATGTAGGTCGATTTGCCGCCCATGTTCGGGCCGGTGATGACCTGCATGCGCGTGTTGGCGTTGAGGCGTGTGCTGTTGGCGATGAAGGCGCCGCTCGACGTTTCCGCTAGGCGCGCTTCCACCACCGGGTGGCGGCCGGCTTCGATCTCGATGCAGGGCTCGGCCACAAACTGCGGCGCGCACCAGTTCAGCGTGAGCGAGCGCTCGGCCAGGCAGCACAGCACGTCGAGCGTGGCCAGCGCCTCGGCCAGGCGGGTGAGCGCCGGCACGTGGGGCTGGAGCTGCACCAGCACCTGGTCGTAGAGCCACTTTTCGCGCGCTAGCGCCCGCTCGGAGGCCGACAGTGCCTTGTCTTCAAACGCCTTGAGTTCGGGGGTGATGAAGCGCTCGGCGTTCTTTAAAGTCTGGCGGCGGCGGTAGTCCTCGGGAACTTTGCCGAGCTGGCTGCTGGTGACTTCGATATAGAAGCCGTGCACCTTGTTGAACTGCACGCGCAGGTTGGCGATGCCGCTGCGTTCGCGCTCGCGCGTTTCCAGGTCGAGCAGGAAGGCGTCGCAGTTGGTCTGGATGGCGCGCAGGTCATCGAGCTCGGCGTCGTAGCCGCTGGCGATGACACCGCCGTCGCGCACCAGCGCGGCGGGCTCGGGGGCGATGGCGCGCGCCAGCAGGGCGGTGCAGTCACTGGGCGGTGTCAGCGCAGAAGAAATATGGGTCAAATAGGGCTCTAGCGCATACTCTGCTTGCGCTAGCAGCTCTGTTTTTTGTAGTGTCTGGCCCAGCGCCAGCAATTCGCGCGGGCGCACCTGGCCGAGGGCTACGCGGGCGGTGATGCGTTCCACATCGCACACGCCCTTGAGCGCGGCGCGCAGGCGCGTCCAGCTGCCGTCGTTGCGCAGCGCAGTGGTGGCCGAGAGGCGTGCGCGAGCCGGGGCGCGGTCGCGCTCGGGCTCCAGCAGCCAGCGGCGCAGCAGGCGGCTGCCCATGCCGGTCATGCAGGTGTCGAGCAAGGAAAAGAGCGTGGGCGCGTCGTCGCCGCGCAGCGTCTTGACGAGTTCGAGGTTGCGCCGGGTGCTGGCGGGCAGGTCGATCAGCTCGCTGCCCCGCTGCACGCGCAGGCTGTGGATGTGCGTGAGCGGCCGGCCCTGGGTGTGCTCGGCGTAGTGCAGGAGCGAAGCGGCCGCCGCGTGGGCCTCGTGCAGCTCGTGCGCGCCAAAGGCCTGCAGCGTCGCCACTTGCAGGTGCGCGAGCAGGGTGCGCTCGCCCAGTGCGGCGTCGAACTGCCAGTCCGGGCGCGGTGCCAGCGGGCAGCCAAAAACGCCTTGCTGGCGCAGGGTTTTGAGGTGGTGCTCAAAGCGCTCGGTGGCGCCGGCGCTGTAGATCAGCTCGCTGGGCGCAATGCGGGCCAGCCAGGCGGGCAGTTCGTCCAGCGCGCACTCGGCCAGCAGCACGCAGCCCTGCGTCACGCTCAGCCACGCCAGGCCGCAGCGTGCGCGCTTGCCGGCGTGCACCGCGAGCAGGGTGGATTCGACTTTGTCGGACAGCAGCTCGGTGTCGGTCAGCGTGCCGGGGGTCACCACGCGCACCACCTTGCGCTCCACCGGCCCCTTGGCCGTGGCCACGTCGCCCACCTGCTCGGCAATGGCCACCGATTCGCCCATGCGGATGAGGCGTGCCAGGTAGTTCTCAAGCGCGTGAAAGGGCACGCCCGCCATCACCACGGGCTGGCCGGCCGACTGGCCGCGCTGGGTGAGCGTGATGTCGAGCAGGCGGGCGGCCTTTTCGGCATCGGCAAAAAAGACCTCGTAGAAATCGCCCATGCGGTAGAGCAGCAGCGTGTCGGGATATCCGGCCTTGAGGGCGAGGTACTGCTGCATCATGGGGGTGTGAGGGATGGGCTCCTTTTCTTGCGATGTCAATTTGAAAGTCCGTTTTAAATCAATAAGTTACGATATTTTAATGGGGCCATGCGTGTGGCATAGGCCTACCATCGCCACCATTCGCGCGGGGTTGGCGTGAATGTGCACCTGCCCATTACTTTGTTGCAAGTCGGACTCCGTCAACATCAAGCACCCCCTCGCTTTGCATTCGCCTCAGCGTTCTGTAAAGCGTTTCGTGAGACAGCCCAAGCTCGGCTGCCCACGACTTGCGGGATTGGTTGAGAGTCAAAATACCGTCGGCGCCTTCGGATTCAATGTAATGGCTGATGCGGTCGGCCGCGCTGTTGAGGCTCAGGCGCTCGCATTGCGCCCGAAGTTTTCGGATCTCTTTGGTCAACTGCGATTGCCAAGCGCTGCGAAATATGGGGTCCTCTTCCAAGGCGGCGCGAAACGCGGCGACGGGAAGCATCAGGATGGTCGTGGGCTTGGTCGTGATTGCATCGCAGTGGTAAGAGCGGGCTTCAAGACTCGCCTCGGCAAGGAAGCCGCCCCGCGAGCGCTGCAATATCACCTCGCTGCCGTTGCGGGCCAATCGAATCAAACGTGCCTCCCCTGAGACCACCAAATAGACGCAACGGACGGAATCACCAATGCGAAAGAGTGGTTCGTGTGCCTGTGCATCAAGGCGTTTGGCTTGTTGGCGCAGGCCGATCGGGATCAAGCCTGCGGCGGGTTGGGCCTCAATGAGGGAAGGCCAGTCCAGCTTTTCGATGGCGGATTGCATATGATTTGGATCATAACCCTATAGGGCTATGGAACCATAGGATGGGGCAGCGTCACTATCAGAGAAACACCATGTTCAAAACCCTCATCACCTCATGTGCCCTGGCCACTCTTGCATCGGGAGCACAAGCCCAAATGAGGGGTTCCACGGCCATGGACCATTCAAACATGGACGATGCCGCCCATATTACGATGATGGAACAAACTCAGCGCCAGGCCGCTGTCGCCGAGCGCGGCAAGGATGTGATGCCATTCAGCCTTGCGGCGACCACGCACGTCTTCAGCAAGACCGCCGAGGGCGGTGTGCAACAGGTGGTGGCCAAGAGAGCCACCGATGCGGCGCAAGTCCACTTGGCGCGTGGCCATCTGCAAGAGATTCGCGAGCAGTTTTTGAAAGGGGATTTTTCAGGGCCATCGCACATTCACGGCCAGGATATGCCCGGTCTCGCCGAGCTCAAAGAGGCAAAGGTGGGCCAAATCGCGATCGACTACCAAGACATCAAGGGCGGCGGCCAGTTGACTTACAGGACGGCGGATGCCTCCCTGGTGGCGGCCCTGCACACATGGTTTGACGCACAGCTTGCCGACCACGGCAAGGATGCCATGGAAGGTCACGCCAACCACGGCGATATGAAGTAGCAAAGAGCGCTACTTCGTCTTTAAAGCGTTGGTGTGCCGCACTTGGGGTTGTGATAGATGCCGATTTCGATCATGCCGATTGGACCTCTGAACGCTCATACCACCCCTTGCTGTTGTTGGCGATGCTCACCACCAGCAACATGGCGGGCACTTCGATCAACACGCCCACCACGGTCGCCAGCGCCGCCCCGGAGTTGAAGCCGAAAAGACTGATCGCAGCGGCCACTGCCAATTCGAAAAAATTGGAGGCACCGATCAATGCGGATGGGCAGGCAATGTTGTGCTTTTCTCCTGCCACGCGATTGAGCCAATAGGCCAGCGCGGAATTGAAAAACACCTGAATCAGGATCGGCACCGCCAGAAGGCCAATCACGAGAGGCTGCTTTAGGATCGCCTCGCCCTGGAAGGCGAACAGCAGCACGAGCGTGGCGAGCAAGGCCGTGATCGACCACGGTCCGATTTTGGCCATCGTGGCGTCGAATGCCGATTGCCCCTTGGACAGCAGAAATTTGCGCAGCAACTGCGCCAGGATCACCGGAATCACGATGTAGAGGGCGACCGAGGTCAACAGGGTGTCCCATGGCACCGTGATGGCGGACAGGCCCAACAGAAACGCCACCAGCGGCGCGAAGGCGATCACCATGATGCTGTCGTTGAGCGCGACTTGCGAGAGCGTGAACAGGGGATCACCGCCAGTGAGTCGGCTCCACACGAAAACCATGGCTGTGCACGGCGCGGCAGCCAGCAAAATCAGTCCGGCAATGTAGCTGTCGAGCTGGTCAGGCGGCAAAAGTGGAGCGAACCAGTGGCGAATAAATAGCCAGCCGAGAAACGCCATCGAGAACGGCTTGACCAGCCAGTTCACAAACAGCGTTACGCCAATGCCCTTGACGTGCTTGCGCACTTCGCCCAGAGCGGAGAAGTCCACCTTGACCAGCATCGGGATGATCATCACCCAGATCAGCAGGCCCACCGGCAGGTTGACCTTCGCGATCTCCATGCGGCCGACCGCTTGAAACACGCTGGGCAGGAGTTGTCCCAGCGCGATGCCAGCGATGATGCATAGGAACACCCATACGGTCAGATACCGCTCGAACACGCTCATGGGGGCGCTGGTCGCCCGTTTTGCTGTTGCCGCACATTGGACGCTCATGTCATTCCTTTGCGAGTTCGCGGGCGGTTGTTTGAAGCAAAGCCTTGTCCAGCTTGCCAGACGGCAGCTTGATCAAAAGGTCAAACCGGCACTTGATCAGGTGAACGGTCTTGCGGAAGGCTTCAAACTTCTGGTCATCGGGCGCGTCGCCTTTGGAAGGATCGTCAAGCATCCATTTGGCGAGCGTGTCAACATGCACATGGACATGGAATCGTTTCATGGGGTTTGCCTTGGTGGGGTTAGCAGTTGCAAGCCGTTGCCGCAGGGCTCAGGCAAGCGGCTCCTTGGCAGCAGTTTTCGGTGAGGTAGCTCAGCAGCTCGTTCATGGTGGCGAACGACGCGCGATAGATCAGGTTGCGCCCTTGGCGCTCTTGGCTGATGAGCCCTGAGTGGGCGAGCTCTTTGAGGTGGAAAGACAGCGTGTTGGGCGCGACATCCAGTTGGTCGGCGAGGATTCCGGGAGTGAGCCCAGCGTCGCCTGCCATGACCAACGCGCGAAAGACTCGCAGGCGCACTTCTTGGGCAAGAGCAGCAAGGGATTTGACAACGTCGATTTCTTTCATTTAGCAACTATACAACTATTATTGAAATATTGCAGAGTGCTTTGACTGGAGCATCGAAAGCCGGCCTGCCAACAGTCAACACCAAGCTTTAAAGGCCGTGCTGCACCATGGGCGTGTGAGCGGAAAGGCCGGTGGCGCAGTGCACTTGGGGACTCCGGTCATGGTGGTGGGGACGCTCTCGGTGCTGGTGAGTGCAATCCATCGAAAGATCCATTGTCCATGACGAAGTCGCTTGTGCGTGCGGTGAGGTCCGTGCCATAAGCTGTCTGATACACAAGGTTTTCATGATGGTTACTTTTTGTAATACCATGCCGCGGCAGGCTTGGCTCCGGCTATTGCTGATCGGGGCATTGCATGGCCTGCTACTAATCACGCGGGAGGGTTTTGTGTGACCGTGAACCCGTCAGTGCGCCTATCCGACTCGGCGGTGCCTGCTGCTCATACGGCGTGGCCGGCTGCGCTGGCGAGCGTGCCCGCCATGCTCGATGCAGTGCCAGTGGCGCTCCTCCATTTTCAAATGGAAGGCGCTGAGTTGCGCTTGCAGTTTGCCAATGCTGCGGCACACCGCCTGCATGGCCTGCGGGCCGTGCGCACGCCTGCGGTGTCGGCTGCCAAGGTGTTTGTGTTGCTCGTGGGCACGCACTTGCTTGAGCAGTTGCACGCTGTGGCGCACTCGGGGGCGCCGCTCGATTGCCAGCATGTGCTGCGTGACCAGGGGCAGTTGCGTCTGGCCTGGAAAATTCATGCGGAGTGCACACAGAAAAACCACGTTCTGGTGACGGTGCAGGACATCGCTGAATCCGAGGCCTTGGCGGGCAGTCTGTTGCACGCCCAAAGCACGCTGGCCGAAACCCAGCGCGAACTGCGTGAACAAACCGAGGTGTTTGGGACCATGGAGAGCATGGGGCGCTCGGGCTATTGGCGGCGCATACGCGATGAGGGCGAATCGGTGCTGCTGTGGTCGCCCGGCCTGTGCGACATCGCGGGGCTGGATCGGCAGGAATGGATCAGCACCGAGCGTGCTCTCAGTGGCGTGCTGCCAGAAGATCGACAGGTGTTCGAATCGGCGCACGGAGCCGGCTGCGACAGCGATATCGAATACCGCTGGCGCCGGCCCGATGGGCAGGTACGCTGGATGCGCGCGCGCGTGCGCCTGCCTGCGCAGCAGGACGGTGTGCTGGTGGAAATGGGCGTGGTGCAGGACGTGACCGACGAGCACCGATCGGCAGAACGCATGCGCGATCAACTGGATTTCATTCAGAGCATTGCCAGCCGTGTCCCGGGGTTCATTTACCAATGCCGCGTCCACCGGGATGGCAGCCACAGCTTGCCGTACGTGAGCGAGGCGGTCAATGAAATGATGGGCGTGTCCAACACACTCGTGCGCCAGGACCACCATGCGCTGGAGCGCAACGTCGTCAAAGGCGATATTCCCATGCTGCGCCGTGTGGTGAGGCGTGCCGTGCGCACGCTTGAGCCGTGGCATTGCGAGTACCGCGTGCAGGCACCAGATGGCTCGGTGCGCTGGCACATGACCAGCGCGGCCTTGCAGGCGGAATCCGACGGCTCGGTCCTGATGCATGGCTACACGCAGGACATTACCGACCGCAAGCATGCCGCCCAGGAGATCGAGCGCCTGGCTTTCTACGACCCGCTCACCCAACTGCCCAATCGCCGCTTGCTGCTTGACCGGCTCGATCGCCTGGTCCTCGGCAGCCAGCGCAGCCACCAGCACGGGGCCTTGTTGTTCATCGACCTGGACAACTTCAAGGATCTGAACGACACGCTGGGCCATGACATGGGCGATCAACTGCTGACTCAGGTTGCGCAGCGCCTCTTGGGCAGCGTGCGCGAATGCGACACCGTGGCGCGCTTTGGTGGCGATGAATTCGTGATCCTGCTCGACGGCCTTCACCGTGACATGGACGAGGCCGCGCGGCAGACCGAGGCCATTGCACGAAAATTGCTCTCGGCGCTGAACCAGTCCTTCGAACTGGCGGGCCAGAAGCACTACAGCACGCCCAGTATTGGTCTGACGCTGTTCGGCCAGGAGCGGCTGAGCGTGGAAGAGCTCCTCAAGCGAGCCGACCTGGCGATGTACGAAGCCAAGGCTGCAGGCCGCAACACCCACCGCTTCTTTGACCCAGGCATGCAGCAGGCGCTGCACGAGCGCTCCAGCCTGGAGGCCGATCTGCGCCAGGGCCTGGCGGGCGGCGAGCTCTTTGTGCACTACCAGCCGGTGGTCGATCACAAGGGTCGTGTCATGGGTGCAGAGGCGCTGGCCCGCTGGAGCCACCCGGTGCGCGGCGCCATCAGCCCGCTGGAGTTCATTCCCCTGGCTGAGCAGACCGGCCTGATCCTGCCCTTGGGCAAGCAGGTGATGCGCAGCGCCTGCGAGCAACTGGTGCAGTGGGCCAAACATTCACACACGGCGCACCTGAGCATTGCCGTCAACGTCAGCGCCCGGCAGTTTCGCCAAGCCGATTTTGCTGCCCAGGTGATGCAAATCCTCCAGGAGACGGGCGCGAACCCGTTCAGGCTCACGCTCGAACTGACCGAGAGCCTGCTGCTCGGCGATATCGAGGAGGCGATACAGCGCATGGTGCAGCTCAAGCGCGAAGGCGTAGGCTTTGCTTTGGACGACTTTGGCACAGGCTACTCCAGCCTGAGTTACTTGAAGCGTTTGCCTTTGGACCAGGTGAAGATTGACCGGGGTTTTGTGCGCGATGTGCTGACCGACCCGAACGATGCCGCCATTGTGCGCAGCATCCTGGCGCTGGCGCAAAGCCTCGACCTGGAGGTCGTGGCAGAAGGGGTCGAGACGGCTGGGCAACTGGGCTTTTTGCGCCTGCACGGTTGCGAGAAGTTCCAGGGTTTCCTGTTTGGTCGCCCAGGACCTGCCGCAGATATCGAGGCACAGGCCCATGGTGAGGTTTGAAGCACCGAAGCATGGCTCCGGCGGCGGGAAGCGCCTGCCATGCTGATGGGCGCTCCTGCGGAGCAGCGCGTGCCCTGGTTCAGGGGGGTTGTGGCCGTGCTGTTGTTTTCGCTTGTGGGCGCTTGGCTCGCGGTGCTGGCGTTGCACGAGCAGCGCTTGGCCGAGCGACAGGTGCTGCGACAAAAAGTGCTCTCACGCGCCAGCAATGTACTGGCCGAGCACTCTACCCACAGTGCTGTGGTGGGCGCTGTGGCGCTCATGGGTCTGAACGAACCCTTGCTGAAAGCCGTGGCGCTAGGGGTGCGAGCGCCCGATGCCCCTGCTGCCCTGGGAGCGCTCGCCGCCGCACGCGAACGCTTTGGACTCGACGGTGCGTACGTGATCAATGCCCACGGAATCGTCGTGGCGCATCAGACGGCAGGTGCCAGCTCCACAGGTCTCGATGTCGGTTTTCGTCCGTATTTTCAACAGGCCATGCGGGGCCAGATCGGCATCTACGCGGCCATTGGCTCCAAGACGAACACCCGTGGTCTCTACATTGCCGCGCCGCTGTATGCGGGCAGCACGGTGCAGACGCCCATCTTGGGTGCGGTGATGTTCAAGCTGCCGTTTGCTGTCGTGGACGCTGCGCTTGCTGGTACTGGCCTGACGGCGCTGCTGCTTTCGCCACAGGGGGTGGTGATGGCCTCCAGCCGCCCTGAATGGTTGTACGCGCTGACCCCACCACTGACGCAGAGCCGCATTGACGCCATTGCGCGCCTGGGTCAGTTGGGCCACTATTTCGATAACGGGGTGGCCTCGGAGCTGCCCTTTTCATTGGGCTTGTCGAAGGTTCTGATCGACGGAGTCCCGCAGGCTGTGGAGCACCAGGAGATGGACTGGGGCGACCCTGGAGGCCCCTGGTCCATGGTGGTACTGGAAGATATATCACAGGTCATGCCATGGCCGGTGCGCCTGCGCTACGGGGGCATGGCTTTTGTGTTCTTGGCTTTGCTGGGCCTGTTGGTGCTCGAATTGCTGCGCAACCGCGCCCGTATCGCGGCCACGCAGCAGCGCCTGTTCGTGCTGGGCGCGGCGCTGGAGAACAGTCCTCTGGGCGTGGTGGTGACCGATGCCCAGGGGGTGATCGAATGGGTCAATCCTGAATTCGAGCGCAATACCGGCTATTGCCTCGATGAGGTACGGGGCCACAAGCCCTCACTGCTGGCCAGCGGCAAGACACCCATGCAGACCTTCAACGGTATGTGGGCCGCTGTCATGACCGGGCATGCGTGGAAGGGGCATTTCATCAACCGCCGCAAAGATGGCACCGAATACCACGAGGAGGCAACGCTCTCGCCCGTGCGCGATGCGCGTGGGGTCTGCGTCGGCATGGTGGGCCTGCACCAAGAGGTCTCGCAGCGCATGCGCGAGCAGGAAAAATTGCGGCGCAGCGAGCGCAGGCTGAAGGAGTTGCTGGAGCAACAGAACGCCATTTTTGACAATGCGCCGCCCGTGCTGTTGGCATGTGACGGTGCCATGCACCTGTTCAATCCGGCTTTCGTGGCCTTGCTGGGCGGCACCCCCGAGCAGTTGCAGGACCAGCGCGTGAGCATGCTGTTTGGCAGCCCAGAGCAGCATGCCGCATTTGCCGCATACGTGGCGCCGCAGCTCGCGCAGGGCCTGCCGGTGCGCGAGAACTGGGCCGTGCAGCGGCTGGATGGCCGTGTGATAGACGTTCGCATGTCGGGGCGCGCCGTGCATTTGGATGGGTACCCCAATGCCGCCTTGTGGGTCATTGAGGATGTGACCGAGGTGCACCGCGCTGAACGCGCCATGCGCGAGACGAGCGAGCGCCTGGAGTTGGTGCAAGAGGCCGGAAAAACGGCCGTTTTCGATGTGGACCTGCGCATCGGGCGCTGTCTCTGGCGCGAGAAGATCGAAGGGGTAGAGGGCATCACCGAGCGGGTATTTGACGACTGGCGTGCCATCTGGCTTGACCGTCTGTGGCCAGCGGACAGCGCCGCTGCCATGGCGCGCATAGACGCAGCGCTGCAGGGCGATACCTGCAGTTTCCACGATGCCTGGCGCCTGCAGCGTCTTGAAGAGGGAGTGCGCTGGTACGCCTGCACCGCCCATATCCAGCGCGACGGCGAGGGCAAGGCCGAGCGCATCGTCGGCGTTATCGTGGATATCGACGCCTACAAGAAGCTCGAAGAGCAGGTGGCGGCTCAGGTCCAGTTCCAGCAGGTGCTGATGGACACCATCCCGGTGCCCATTTTTTATAAGGACGACCAGGGCCGTTATCTGGGATTCAACCGGGCCTATGAGCAAGCATTTGGAATTCGGCGCGAGGACTTCCTGGGCCGGACGGTGCAAAGCCTGGTGTATTTGTCGCAGGATGCACGCGACCGCTTCGAGGCCGATGCGCAGGCGGCGCTGCAGGGGGGCACGGCCGTGCACCGCGAGATCGTCATGCCCCAGGCAGACGGGCAGCCGCACCACATGCTGTTCTGGTTGCAGGGTTTTCGCCGGCCTGATGGTGCGCCGGGCGGGGTGATTGGTGTCTTTGTGGACATCAGCGACCGCGAACGCGTGCAACAGGAGCTGCGCCATGCCAAGGAGCTTGCCGAAGAAGCCACGGCGCTCAAATCCAACTTCCTCGCCAACATGAGCCACGAAATCCGTACGCCCATGAACGCCATCATCGGAATGTCGCACCTGGCGCTCAGGTCGGGGTTGAACCAGCGACAGCACGATTACGTCAGCAAGATCGGCCAGGCCAGCCAACACCTGATGGGGGTGATCAACGATATTCTTGATTTTTCGCGCATTGAGGCGGGCAAGCTGCGCATCGAAGCACAGCCTTTCGTGCTCGACCAGGTGCTGGGTGGTGTCGTCGATGTGGTGAGCCACAAGGCCAGTGCACAGGGCTTGGAGCTTATTTGCGATGTGGCGCCCGACGTGCCGCCCAATCTCGTGGGGGATGCCTTGCGCATCGGGCAGATTCTCATCAATTACACCAACAACGCCATCAAGTTCACCGAGCGCGGCGAGGTGGGCATTGTGGTGCGCGTGCAGCAGCAGCAGGGCGAGCAGGTCCTGCTGCGTTTCGAGGTGCGGGACACCGGAATTGGTCTCGCCCCCGAGCAGATTGAGCGCCTGTTCCAGAGTTTCCAGCAGGCCGACACCTCCACCACGCGCCGCTATGGTGGCACGGGCCTGGGGTTGGCCATCAGCAAAAGTCTGGCCGAACTCATGGGCGGCGAGGTGGGCGTGCGCAGCCTGCCAGGGCAGGGCTCCACCTTCTGGTTTACCGTGCCGGTGCAACGCGGCGCACCGGCACGGCCTCTGCTACCGGCCCCTGATTTGCGCGGCCTGCGGGTGCTGGTGGTGGACGACAACGCGCATGCCGCCACGGTGATCGCCGAGATGCTGCAATCCATGAGCTTTGAAGTCGAGCAGGCCCATTCGGGCGCCGAGGCGCTGCGGGCCTTGCAACGCGCCACGCCACAGGGGCAGGCCTTTGACTTGGTCGTACTCGACTGGCAGATGCCAGGGATGGATGGCCTGGAGCTCGCGCGGCGCATTGGTGAGCTGCGCCTGCCACGGCTGCCGCGGCGCGTCATGGTGACCGGCTTTGGCCGTGAAGACGTGCTGGGCTCCGCGCGGCGCCAGGGGATTGAAGAGGTGCTCATCAAACCAGTGAGTGCCTCCGTCATGTTCGACACGCTGATGGCCGTCCTGGGTGACCACGGCGAGCTTGCGACGGACTCTGTCGCAGCGGCGCCACTGTCGCCAGCCTGTGGCAGTCCGCAGTTCGCTGCCTTGCGCGGTGCGCGTGTGTTGGTGGTCGAAGACAACGAACTCAACCAGCAGGTGGCGCGTGAAATGCTGGAAGAGGTGGGCGTGGTGGTGGAGGTTGCCAGCAACGGCGAGGAGGGCGTGGCCATGGCGAGCGCGCGGCCCTTTGACCTGGTCCTGATGGACATGCAAATGCCGGTGATGGATGGGTTGGAGGCCACGCGCGCACTGCGCGCCGAACCTCGCTTGGCGGCGCTGCCCGTGATCGCCATGACCGCCAACGCGCTGGAGGCCGATCGCGAGCGTTGCCTGGATGCCGGCATGAACGACCATCTGGCCAAACCCATGGCCGCGGAAAACCTGTGGAAGACCCTGCAGCGCTGGCTCGCGCCAGCCGCCCGGGGGGCTGCGGACACGCCCGCTACCGTCGACAGGCCCGGAGCGGGTGCGGCTTTGGACGACACCGTGCTGCCAGCGGTTCCGGGCTTGAATCTGGTGCAGGGTTTGCGCAGCACCATGGGCCGGCGCGCGCTTTACGCCGAGACACTGCGGCGCTTTCTCGGGAGCCAGGAGCATGCGCCGGCACGCATCGGCGAAGCATTGGCCGCGGGCCATGGCGAAATTGCGCTGCGCGAGGCCCACACCTTGCGCGGCCTTGCGGGCATGGTCGGGGCCACGGCAGTACAAGACGGTGCTGAGCGGCTTGAAGAGGCGCTTCGCAACGGCCCCCAAGATGATGAAGCCGTGCGGCCTTTGCTGGAGGCACTGAAGGCGAATGTGGACCAATTGGTGCAATCACTGCAGCCCTGGTGCGGGCGGGTGCAGGGGCCTGCTGGTGGTGCCTTGCCTGGGGCGGCTGCAGCAAGTCTGGCAACGGGTGGATCGGCCCGGCAGGACCCTGCTTCGCGCGAGGCAATCAACACCGCGCTGCAGCAATTGCACGAGCTGTTGCAGCGCGACGACCCGGCAGCGGTCGTCTTTGTGCAGCGCCATGCCGCGCTGCTGCAGCAGGCCTTGGGTTCGGCACTGCCCGCGCTCCAGGCCCACCTTGAACAGTTTGACTACGAAAACGCGTTGCGGCTCTTGGACGGGCAGCGCGTGGCGTTGGCACAAGCGCCCGGCTACCCGCCAAGGCGCCGCCGCAAAGGGAGTTCCCATGCAACGTGAAAATGGCCTGACCGCCTCGGTTGAATGGCGCGACCGGCACTTGCCCACCGTGCTGGTGGTGGACGACACGCCGGACAACCTGGCATTCATGTCCGAGCTGTTGGGGGAACACTACCGTGTGAAGGTCGCGAGCAGCGGTGCCCGCGCACTCAAGGCCGCCCAGGCCGAGCCTGTTCCCGACCTTGTCCTGCTCGACATCATGATGCCGGACCTGGACGGCTATGAAGTGTGCAGGCAGCTTAAAGCCACAGCCGCCACGCGCGACATTCCGGTTATTTTTTTGACGGCGCTTGCCGACACCGAGGCCGAGCGCAAGGGTTTTGCATTGGGCGCGGTGGATTACGTTACCAAACCTGTGAGCCCGCCCATCTTGCTCGCGCGCGTGCAGACGCATCTGGCGCTCAAGGCCACGGCGGATTTTCTGCGCGACAAAAGCGCCTACCTGGAGCGCGAAGTGGCCTTGCGCACGCTGGAAGTGCAGGCGATCCAGGACGTTGCCATGATGGCGCTGGCCTCGCTGGCCGAGACGCGCAACGATGAAACCGGCAACCACATCCGGCGCACGCAGCTGTATGTGAAGGCCTTGGCCGAGAGACTGCGCACGCACCCGCGCTTCGAGCCGGTGCTAAGCCGCTACATGATCGATCTGCTCTACAAATCGGCGCCACTGCACGACATTGGCAAGATTGGTGTTTCCGACCTGGTGTTGCTCAAGCCCGGCAAGCTCACCGACGAGGAGTTTGAATTGACCAAGGCGCATGCGCGACTGGGAAGCAAGGCCATCGAGAGCGCCGAACGGCAGCTTGGCATGCGGGTGCGGTTTTTGAGCGTGGCCAAGGAAATGGCCCGCAGCCACCACGAGCGCTGGGACGGCACAGGCTACCCTGACGGCCTGGCCGGCGACGCCATTCCCGTGCCGGCACGGCTGATGGCGGTGGCCGACGTCTACGACGCGATCATCAGTGAGCGGGTGTACAAAACCGCTGGCACGCACGAGCAGGCTGGCATCGCCATCGTGAAAGGCCGGGGGACGCAGTTCGATCCGGATGTTGTCGATGCCTTTATCGACATCGCCGAAGAGTTCCACACCATTGCGCTGAACTATCCGGATTGAACGGCTGGCTTAGATCTCCGCGTCGTCTTCCAGCTTGCTGGGGACATTGCTCGGCGTCTCGCTCGCAGAAGCAGCTTCCGACAGCTCCTGCGCCGCCTGGCGCACGGCGGCTTTGTCACCGGCACCGGCGAACTTGCTGTATTTGCCCAGAATCTGCACCAACTGGCCGTAGATGCGGGGCGTGCCGGCCAGGCATTCGCGTTGCTCCAGAAAATCGGATTCACCGGTGAAGTTGCCGATCAGGCCGCCGGCCTCGGTCACCAGCAGTGAGCCCGCTGCCACGTCCCAGATGGACAGGCCGGTCTCAAAAAAACCTTCGGTGTAGCCGGCGGCCACGTAGGCCAGATCCAGTGCGGCAGCGCCGGGCCGGCGCAGGCCGGCGGTGCGCTGCATGACGTCGCCCATCATGTTCAGGTAGCTCTTGAAGTTGTCGCCCGGGCGGAACGGGAAACCCGTGGACAGCAGCGACTCCTTGAGCTGCGTGCGCTTGGAGACGCGGATGCGCCGCTCGTTCAGGAAGGCGCCGCGCCCCTTGGTGGCCGTGAACAGGTCGTTGCGGCTGGGGTCGTAAATGACGGCCTGCTCGACCTTGCCGCGCACCGCCAGCGCAATGCTGACGCAGTACACCGGGAAGCCGTGAATGAAGTTGGTGGTGCCGTCCAGCGGGTCAATGATCCAGACGTATTCCGAATCTTTCGCCCCATGCTCGCTGCCCGACTCTTCCGCAACGATCCCGTGGCCTGGGTAGGCCGTTAGCAGCGTTTCGATGATGGCGCGCTCGCTGGCGTGGTCGACTTCGGTGACGAAGTCGTTGATCTGCTTTTGCGAGATGCGCACCGATTCCACGTCAAGCGCCGCGCGGTTGATGATGGCGCCGGCGGCGCGGGCGGCCTTGATGGCCACGTTGAGCATGGGGTGCAGGTTGGGGGACGACATGGAATTTTTAAGCGGGAGGGCGGCGCGCCAGAGCGGCGCGGCGCACAAGGTGCAAGAACGGAAAATCGCTGACCGGCGATGCGGGCAGCGACAATAAGCCTCCGATTTTACGCGTCTGGCTCTTGAGTTGCCCGCGACCGTCCTATGAAAACCCGCTTCATCCTGATCAACACCAGCCACGCCGGCAATGTGGGCGCCACCGCACGTGCCATGAAAACCATGGGCTTCGGCGACCTGGTGCTGGTGGCCCCCCGCTGGCCCAACGTGCTGCGGCGCGAGGAAACCATCCAGCGCGCCAGCGGTGCTCTCGACGTGCTGGAGAACGCGCGTATCGTCGCCACGCTCGACGAGGCGCTGGATGGCATGGGCCACCTGTGCGCCACCGCCATGACGCCGCGCGACTTCGGCCCGCCCACGCGGGCGCCGCGTGCGCATTTTGAATTGCTATTGAAAGAAGAGCTGCTTGCGCAGATGGGACAAGCGCTGGAGGCTGAAAACACTTCAAACCTGGTGGTGGAGTCGCCTGCTTCTGCTTCTGCTCCGGGCGCGCAGAGCGCTGAGGCAGGCATCGCCTTCCTGTTTGGCTCGGAACGCTTTGGCATGCGCAACGAAGACGTGTACCGCTGCCACGTCGCGCTCTCGATCCCCACCAACCCCAAGTTCAGCTCGCTCAACCTCGGTGCTGCGGTGCAGCTCATCGCTTACGAATGGCGCCAGGCATTGGGCGGTTTTCCCGTGCACAGCAGCGTGCCTGCGTCGCAGCAGGCCGATGCCCAGCAGGTGGCCGGCATGCTGGCGCACTGGGAGGAGGCGCTGGCCGCCATTGGTTTCCTGGACCCGGCAGCACCCAAAAAACTGATGCCGCGCCTGAACCAGATGTTCAACCGCGCGCAGCCGACACAGGAGGAAATCCACATCCTGCGCGGTGTCGCCAAGGCCATGCTGCAGACCGCAGCCCAGGCAAAGCACTAAACTGGCTGCCTGCCTGCTTCATTCTCTCGTTCCCATGTTCTCCCGCCTGCGCTCCGATATCCAATGCATCCTGGAGCGCGACCCGGCCGCGCGCAGCTCGTTCGAGGTGCTGACCTGCTACCCCGGCCTGCACGCCCTGTGGCTGCACCGGCGCGCACACTGGTGCTGGACGCATGGCCTTAAATGGCTGGGGCGCTTCATCTCGCACTTCGCACGCGGGTTCACCGGCATTGAAATCCACCCCGGCGCCAAGATCGGCGAGCGCGTGTTCTTCGACCATGCCATGGGCGTGGTGGTCGGCGAAACCGCCGAGATCGGCGACGGTTGCACCATCTACCAAGGCGTGACGCTAGGCGGCACTTCGCTCTACAAGGGGGTCAAGCGCCACCCGACGCTGGGCAAGGATGTGGTCGTCAGCGCCGGCGCCAAGGTGCTGGGCGGCTTCGAGATTGGCGATGGCGCAAAAATAGGCAGCAACGCCGTGGTGATCAAGCCCGTGCCCGCAGGCGCCACGGCGGTGGGCATTCCGGCGCGCATCATCCCCTCGAAGGAAGGCCAGAGCGCCGACGTGACCGAGCCACAAGCCCCCAAGTTCACGGCCTACGGCATTACGCAGGAGGACGACCCCCTCTCGCAGGCCATGCGTGGCCTGGTGGAGAGCGCCGGCTCGCAAGAGCACCAGATCGCGCTGCTCTGGCAAGCCATTGAAAAGCTCTCGGCCGGCCAGCATACCCAGGGCTGCGTACCGGGCGACGCGGCGCTGAAAGAGCAGTTCGAGGCGGGCAAGCTCAACGACCTGATCGGTAAATAGCAGTGCGCTTGTGTGCTCTTTTATTGAGAGCTGAAAGCGATTTGTGTGTAAGCGCTATAGCCAGTTTTCATGATATTTTTCGACGGTGTGGCGCGTGCGCTCAACTTCGCGCGGGCCGCTGCGCCGTCTTGGGCCTGAACGCCTTGCACACGGCGTCGCGGGTCTCCAGGTACGGCCCGCCGATCAGGTCGATGCAATAGGGCACGGCGGCAAAGATGCCGACCTGGATCAGGCTGCCGTCTGCAGCGCGGGCGCCTTCCAGCGTTTCGGCAATCGCCTTGGGCTGGCCGGGCAGGTTGATGATCAGGCTCTGGTTGCGAATCACCGCCACCTGGCGCGACAGGACGGCTGTGGGTACGAAGCGCAGGCTGATACTGCGCATCTGTTCGCCAAAACCCGGCATTTCTTTGTGCGCAATGGCCAGTGTGGCCTCGGGCGTCACGTCGCGCGGGGCGGGGCCGGTGCCGCCCGTGGTCAGCACCAGGCTGCAGCCGGCGTCCACCAGGGCCACCAAAGTGTCGCTGATGGTCTGCTGTTCGTCGGCAATCAGGCGCGGCAGAAACTCGATTGGGTTGTGCAGCGCGCGCGCCAGCCAGTCCTGCAGCGCGGGCAGGCCTTTGTCTTCGTAAACGCCGCTGCTGGCGCGGTCGCTGATGGAAACGATGCCGATTTTCACCGGCTCGGGTGGGGGCAGGCTGGGGTCAGTCATTGGGCTCGTCTTCGTCAGGGGCCTCTGTTGCGTCGTCGGCTTCGCTTGCGCCGCCAAGGGCGGTACGCACCAGCGCAAACAGTTCGCGGTAGGCGCGGCCCTTGCGCGGGGCCAGGCCCGTGGATTCGGCAATCTTGGCGTCGTGGGCGCTCTGCGCGTCCTTGCGCGCCTGGCGGATCAGCGCGCGCAGTTGCTGGATATCGGTGTCAGGGTGGTGGGCAATCCATTCGGCCTGCGCCGCATCTTCGCTGATCAGCCGGTCGCGCCACTGCTCCGCCTGGTGCAGCGCCATCTTCTCTTGTGCCGAGCCGCTGTGCTGCACATCCAGCGCGGCGCGGGCAGCTTCTACCGTGGCCTCGTCGAGCTTGCGCATGAGCTTGCCGACAAACTGCATCTGCCGGCGTTTGCCCTCGAAATTGGTGATACGGCGGGCTTCGGCGAGCGCATCCACCAACTTATCGGGCAGTTTCAGGCCGGCCAGCAAATCGGCCCGCAGCGTGAGCAGATCTTTGCCCAGGTCCTGGAGCGCATCGCTCTCGCGCTTGAGGTCGGTACGGCTCGAATCGGCCGTGCCTTTGAGCTCGGCTTTGAGTTCGAGATCCAATTCGCTGCCTTCGGCAACGAACTGACCGCGCACGTAGTAGCCTTTTTTGGGTTTGCGTGACATGTGAAATGGGGGTTGGGGCAGCACGGGCTGCCCGGGGCGCTCTCCTGATGGAGAAGCCGCAAGTATCATAGCCCTCGCCATGAACCCAACCGACTCCCGCGCCGACACCGGCTTCAGCTATTCCCGCCCGTTTTTTGAAGAACTGGTGGACCAGGCGTTGCAACACGCCAAAAAACTCGGCGCGAGCGATGCCGCCGCCGAAGCCTCCGAGGGCAGCGGCCTGTCGGTAGGCGTTCGCAAGGGCGAGCTCGAGACTGTGGAGCGCAACCGCGACAAGTCGCTCGGCGTCACGGTCTATGTCGGCCAGCGCCGCGGTAACGCCAGCACCTCGGATTTTTCGCGTGCCGCCATCGAGCAGACCGTGCAGGCGGCCTACGACATTGCCCGCTTTACCGCCGCCGACCCCATGGCGGGTCTGCCCGATGAAGGTGATATCGCCCTGCCCGAGACGCACCGCACCGATCTGGAGCTGTTCCATCCCTGGGCCCTGACCAGCGAAGAGGCAGCGCGCATTGCGCTCGAATGCGAGGCCGCAGCCTTTGCCACCAGCCGGCGCATCACCAACAGCGAGGGCGCTGGCGTGTCGGCCCAGCAAAGCCATTTTTTCACCGCCCACACGCGTGGTTTTCGCGGCGGCTACGCCACCTCGCGCCACAGCCTCTCTTGTGCCCCCATCGCCCAAAGCCCCGGCAAGCGCGGCGACATGCAGCGCGACGCCTGGTACAGCTCCATGCGCGACGCGCAGGAGCTGGCCGCACCGGCTGACGTGGGCCGTTACGCCGCCGAGCGTGCGCTCGCGCGCCTGGGCAGCCGCAAGCTCCCCACGACACAATGCCCGGTGCTGTTCGAGTCACCTTTGGCGGCGGGCCTGCTCGGCGCCTTTGTGCAGGCGGTGAGCGGCGGCGCGTTGTACCGAAAAAGCAGTTTTTTGCTTGACTCGCTGGGCAAGCAGGTTTTCCCCAAGCACATTGATATTCTGGAAGACCCGTTCATCGCGCGCGGCAAAGGCAGTTCGCCTTTTGACGAAGAGGGCGTCCGCGTGGCGCCGCGCAAGGTGGTGGACGCCGGCTGCGTGCAGGGTTACTTCCTGAGCAGCTATTCGGCGCGCAAGCTCGGCATGAAAACCACCGGCAACGCCGGCGGCTCGCACAACCTCATCCTGAACTCGCGCCGCACGAAAAAAGGCGACGACCTGGACGCGATGCTGAAGAAACTGGGCACGGGCCTGTTCGTCATCGAGCTGATGGGCCAGGGCGTGAACTACGTCACCGGCGACTATTCGCGCGGCGCCAGCGGCTTCTGGGTGGAGGACGGTGAAATCGCCTACCCAGTGCACGAAATCACGATCGCCGGCAACATGGCCGCCATGCTCAAGGGCATCGAGGCGGTGGGCGCGGACGCATACAACTACGGTGCGAAAACGATTGGGTCGGTGCTGGTGAACCGGATGAAGGTGGCGGGAAGTTGAGGGGCCTTCATGCGCTTTGGACAAAGCTATTGATCCATGCCGCTCACCGGTGAGCGGCTGCGTTCGTTCAGCATGCTCAAACCTGCCTACACGCAGGATCAAAAGAAAAGCCCCTGACTCTTGCGAATCAGGGGGCTTTGTTGCACAAAGTCGGCCCGCTGGGTTGGTATCTGCGCGAGAAACGCCAATTTGAAGTTACCCTCACCGACCGCAGGGGCGACACCCTCGTTACCACCTACGACCTGTAAGGCAACCAACTCGCGCGCAGCTTCAACGGCAAAACCGTCGCCTCCACCCTGTGGGACGGCGAGTACGGGTACAACGCGGCAGAGCGGTTAACGACATTCAGCGATACGCCCAGCTGAGTCAAATCACGCTGCCCAACAACAGCCAAGTTACCTACCAGAACTACCAATGGATGGTGCCCACCAGCATCCAGAGCCCTGGGGCCGTCAAGACACTCACGCTAGACGCCTTGCAGCGCCCCATCAGCATTGCGGTCAAGAACAGCACCAGCCAACAACTACTGGCCAGCCGAAACTACCAATACGACAAAGCGGGCAACATCACCCAAATCAACAGCGACCTGGGGGAGACAAAGTACGGCTACGACGGGCTTGACCGCCTGACCCAGGCGGCCCCGGACCAGAACCTGCAAAGCCTGGGGCTGCCCGTGGAGCAATACGGCTACGACCCGGTGCACAACCGCACCAGCAGCGCGCACCAGCCTGGGGCCTGGAGCTACAACGCGGACAACCAGCTCACGCAGTACCCCAGCGTCAAGCCGTTTGAAGCGGGGGCGCCGGCGCTGGAGACGCAGGTGACGTATACGGCGCAGGGGCACACCAAGACAGAAACCAACAGCCAGAGCGAGAGGACATACGGCTACAACGCGGCTGAGCGGCTCACAAACTTCACCAGCACGCTCGCAGGACAAGCGAACGCACAAATAGAAGCCAACTACCGGTACGACCCGTTTGGGCGGCGGATTAGCAAGAGCGTCAAGGAAGGCCCGACCACCAAGGCGACGTACTTCCTCTACAGCGACACGGGGCTGATGGGGGAGGCCAACGAACAGGGGCAGTTGACCAAGGCTTATGGGTTCAATCCAGTCAAGGCGCAGCAGGGGTTATGGAGTACGGACCCGGTGTGGCAGGCGGAGGCAAGCGGCGGCAGCTTGACGGCGCAATCGAGCAGCTTCCACTATCTGCATACGGACCATCTGGGAACGCCTATGCTGGCGACGGACAAGCTGGGTAGCACGAGCTGGACTGCGGTGGCGGAAGCATTCGGCGCGACCGGTGTGCTGCAGAGTAGCAGCATTGCGATGAATTTAAGGTTCCCGGGGCAGTATTGGGACGGAGAGACGGGGAACCACTACAACTTTCATCGGGATTACAAGGCGGGGATGGGGAGGTACTTGGAGGGGGATCCGATTGGGTTGGATGGTGGCGTGAATCTATTTGCCTATAGCCTCTCTGGTCCAGTAAATAAAATAGACCCAGATGGTCTAGATTGCATTACGCTTGTCGATTTAACAATTCCTGAGCCTTGGTGGACAGAAATCGGCAGAAGCGGGAGAAAATACACAGGCGATTGGTTTTTGGCTAATATGATTATAGGCATAAAAATATCTCCGTACAAGAAACCATGGCAATTGCATAAATTATTGCCAAGCGGAACCGTTAAGTGTTTTTTTAAACGCCCTTATGTAGAAGAAGTATATAAAGAAAGGCAAGGAATAAGAATTCGATGGGGTGTATGTTTTGATTCTTGTGGGAACAATAGTACTTGGTACCAAGAGACCAGAGAAGTACTAGAAAAGAAAACAGAAATTATTTCTGATTTTGAAAATAAAACTAGCTTCGAACCTATCAAATCTGCTACTGAAATACTGGGGTTGCTTGCATGTCAAAAATCTCGTTAAAAAAAATTACTGGAATCTTTTTACGGGTTTCATTTTGTATATTATTTTACTATGTTTTTTGGGAATTTATGGGGAAACTGATATTTGTCAATATTAGTTATGAATTTTATGTTTTTTTAAAATTGATATTTTCAATCACATTTTTCTTGTTTATATCCACTTTTTCTAGGGTTTTTCGGTTTGGGTTTTACAGTTATGTTGTTGCTGCGGTTTTTCTGACCATCATAAGTTTTTTTCTAGAGAAAAGCGTGTCGGTTAGTGTGCAGCAATGGCATCTCATCTATGAATATGCTTATCATTTCGCACCTTTGGTCGCCGCCCTCGTCGCTGGGATTTTGCAAGACCGATGTAAAAATTGGAATTGTTGAATTGGTATTGCGCCGTCCCTGATTCACAGGCACGCGAGGAGGCAGAGGAAGTGCCGGGGACACGAGGTCTCGTCTTTTTCCTTTTCCCAGAGAAAAACCACAGCCTCAGATGCTAAAACTTTAAGCCAAACAGGCTTACAGTGCTTGTTCCAGAAGCACAAGCAGCTACAAATCTAGTAGTATTTTCTCTGCCGTGACAAGCCTCGCCCGTTCTCGCTCAAGACAGCCCCGCTGTCGCCACCAAATCGACGGATGCAGCCAACTCACCACCCGCACCGATCCCCTGGGCGCCAAAGTACTGGTGCAATACGCTCAAAGCATCCCCTCCCCCGCGCCCATGCTCACCCTGGGCGCAGCCGGCGCAGTGCTCGACCCCAGC
>Ga0208518_100048_pt1 | contig 82662 bp, 69 predicted proteins | sample LakWasM127_HOW14_2_FD_183937 | JGI IMG/M metagenome (GOLD analysis project Ga0208518, IMG submission 183937) | Freshwater sediment methanotrophic microbial communities from Lake Washington under simulated oxygen tension - Sediment Metagenome... | ecosystem: Environmental > Aquatic > Freshwater >...
CGGTGAACGCGCCTTTTTCATGGCCGAACAATTCGCTCTCGATCAACTCGGCGGGCAGCGCCGCGCAATTGACTTTGACCATGATCGCCGCGCTGCGGTCGCTGAACTCGTGAATGGCGCGGGCCAGTAATTCCTTGCCGGTGCCGGTTTCGCCGAGCAGCAATACCGGCGTATCGGTACGCGCCACCATCCGCACTTGTTCCATCACAGTCCGCATCAGCTTGGAACCGCTGACAAAATCGCCGGGATTGTGATCGTCGTTGAGCACCTCCTGCAAGTAGCCTTTTTCCTGTTGCAGCCGATCCAGTTTCTGTTCGGCGAGGCGGCGGTCATTCACATCGCGGAGGATGATGGTATAGAGTTTTTGGTCGTGGGCTTCCAGCGGCGAAAAAGTGGCTTCGATCGGGAATTCCTCGCCGTCGGCGCGCCGGGCGCTGAGGCCCTCAGGCGCCCAGGCCTGGGTTTTGGCGCTGGCGTTATCGAAAGCGATGAATTGCCTGAACAGTTTGCTGCAATGCGGCGCGATGAAGCGCTCGACCGGCTGGCCGATCGCAAAGTCGGCCGCGCAACGGAAGATCCTGGCCGCCGCCGCATTGAACAGCGTGATGCGGTGTTGCTGGTCGACGGTAACAATGGCGTCCATCGCCGAACCGAGGATAGAGGAAATCCGCTGCTCGCTTTCGGTCAATGCCTGCATCGTCAGTCTTTGTTCGGTGCGGTCGCGCTGGGTTTCGACGATCGCGACCACCTCGCCTTGCTCGTTGCTGATGGTGCCTGCATCGATGACCAGATAAAGCCTGCGACCGTCCGGCATCAGGCACCAGTTTTCGGTATGGCAAATGTCGCTGAGAGAAGTGAAGTCGCTGGCATGCTCGTAAAGGCTGGACACTTCACCCAAGGTGCTGTCCAGCAGCAAATCCGCCAGACACGGGCGTTTTTCGGTATAAAAGCCGCGCCAATGCTGACCGGTGCCGACCATCTCCCCGGCTTTCAGGCCGGTCAATTGCTCGCAGGCCTTGTTCCAGATCACCACCTGATGCTTGGCATTCAACACGAACGTCGACACCGGCATGTGCTGCAATAAATGCTCGGCGGATAGGTTTTGGGTCAGCGGGTTTACTTTCATATCGGATTCACAGGTGTACTAAGGCTTTCATTTTAGAGCGGGTTACAGCATGAAGTACAGCGCAGTGCGCCGGAAACGCCGGTTTTTGCTTGCGCTCAAACAGACTTATGGGCGACAAGACTGGAAAGCCGCACTGAACGGGTTTACTATTCAGTTCGAAGACAGGATGCCGGGGCGTTAATTTAAATCCCGTTTACACAAAACACAGGACACCCGCCAATGAACAACAGGATTATGTGCCGTAATGCCAGATAATACACAGCCTGTGGAAACCCATGGTAACCCATAAAAAATACAGGCTGAGACTTCCGGTATTTTCCACCGGAGGAAAAGTTGTTTTTATTATTTCCCTGTTCGTACTGATTTCGGTATTGCTGGGTGGGATGATTTTTTGGTATGGCAATATTTTCGACGGCGTGCGCTCCTATGTTAGAGGCGAAGGTTTGTGGGCCAAGGCGCAAAAGGATGCCGTATTTTATCTGGGCAGTTATTCGTACAGTCATTCAGAAACCGACTACATCGCTTATCAGGAAGCCTTAAAGGTCACCAGCGGCGATAAGAATGCCCGGTTGGCATTATTGGTATCCCCACCGAACTACGAGGAAGCGAGAAAAGGCTTTTTGCAGGGACAAAACCACCCTGACGATATCGATTCAATGATCGGGTTCTTTTTAACATTCCAGCGCATTTCCTATATGCGCGATGCTATCTCTACATGGCAATCTGCCGATCAAACCATCGACGAATTGAAACAGCTAAGTGAGCAGATTCGTATCGAAATCAACGCATCAAAGCAAAACACCGAAAAAATAGCCGAATTGAGAAATCGCTTGCAGCATCTCAATGATGAACTTCATCAACTGGAAAATCGCTTTTCACTAATCCTGAGTGAAGGGGCAAGATGGGTTAAACAAACGGTATGGCTCATTACGGTGCTGGTACTGGTTATCTTTATCGGTATCGGGCTATGGGTCAGCCGTCAGATAATCAAGGGGATCACCCAAGCGGAACAGCAACTGATTACTAGCGAATCACGGTTTCGCCGGCTCAAGGAGTCGAATACGATCGGCATTATTTCCTGGCGGATGGATGGCATGATCGAGGAGGCGAACGATCTCTTTTTAACCATGATCGGCTATGACCGGTCGGATATTTCGACCGGCGTCATCAACTGGCGGGATATTACGCCGGTTGAATTTCGGCACCGGGATCAACAAGTCATCAATGAGCTTTTAACCCATGGCCGGTGCGAGCCTTTCGAGAAAGCCTTGATCCATAAACAGGGACACTGGGTGCCGATCTATATTGGCGCGGCGATGCTCGGCGGCAATCAGGAACAAGGCATTGCCTATGTGATGGACCTGAGCGATCGCAAAAAAGCGGAGCAACAGTTAAAGTTGGCGGCAACGGTTTTTGCCGGCAGCAGCGATGGGATTTTGATTACGGATTCATCGGCGCGTATCGTTTCGGTCAATCAAGCATTTTGCGCGATGACCGGATATGATGAGAGCGAATTATTAGGCCAGCCTCCGTCAATCTTGCAATCGGGTTATACCACCGGCGAAGAATATAGCCGAATGTGGGAGTCGCTCAATGCAAGCGGCCAATGGCAGGGCGATATTATTGATCGGATGAAAAACGGCACCTTAATACCGATGAGAGCCAGCATTAACCAGGTAAAAAACACCGACAACCAACTCACGCATTATGTCGCCATCATGTCGGATATTTCCGAACGCAAGGCGGAAGAAGAGCATCTGCGTCATATCGCTTACCATGACCCTTTGACCGGCTTGGCTAATCGGGTGCTGTTTAATGACCGGCTTGAACAGGCCATTAAAGTGGCGACGCGCAACAATACCCAATTTGCTATCTTATTTCTGGATTTAGACAAATTCAAACCGGTTAACGATCTTTTCGGACATAAGATCGGAGATCGGCTATTGCAGAAAGTTGCTGATAGACTCATTCGTAGCGTCCGCGAAACCGACACCGTCACCCGACTGGGCGGTGACGAATTCGTCATACTGCTTGAGAATATTTCCGGCCTGGAGATAGTCGAAAAACTCCTTAACCAGATTACCGATGCAATAGGTAAGACTTGCCACATTGATGACTACGATATCGAAATTGGTGTAAGTGCAGGAATAAGCATTTATCCCGACCATGGAACCGACGCTAAAACGCTGTTGCATAAAGCGGATATAGCAATGTACGAAACCAAGGAAGCGAAGGCTCATGCGCTAAGTGTCTCTGCAAATTGTGATTAGTTTATCCCAGCTTGATGTTCCAGCACTTTTCCTGGCGAAAATAGAGAATCTCCATTTTCGTGAATATAAGTAATCATCCCCACGTTAGGCTATGATGAGAACAGTACGTTAAGGTCTTATTCGTCAATGGCTGCCCGGAATAAATATCGGCAATCTGAATTGATTACGATAACGGGATGACTAAACCGGCATTAAATCTGTAAAATAGAGGTTTTTTATTGTCCAGCTCCTTAAATCATAATGCGTACTACTCAATTCCCGCTCAATACCGTTAAAGAAACTCCGGCCGATGCTGAAATAGCCAGCCATCAATTGATGATCCGCGCCGGGCTGATCCGCAAACTGGCCGCAGGTCTTTACACGTGGTTGCCCTTGGGACTGCGGGTTATGCGCAAGGTCGAAAAAATCACCCGCGAGGAAATGGAAAAAACCGGGGCGCTGGAAGTGTTAATGCCCGGCCTGCAACCCGCCGAACTGTGGCAGGAAACCGGACGCTGGGAACAATACGGCCCGGAACTGGCGCGGTTAAAAGACCGTCATGACCGCGACTTTTGCCTCGGTCCCACGCACGAAGAAATCATTACCGATCTGGCGCGTAACGAAATCAAAAGCTACAAGCAACTGCCGATCACTTATTACCAGATTCAATCCAAATTCCGCGATGAAATCCGCCCCCGTTTCGGCGTGATGCGTTCGCGCGAATTCATCATGAAAGACGCCTATTCCTTTCATTTGGATCATGAGTCGTTGCAGCTTACCTACGAAGCGATGTATCAGGCTTATACTAATATCTTCAATCATCTGGGATTAAATTTTCGCGCGGTAATCGCCGATTCCGGTTCTATCGGCGGCGCGGTATCGCATGAATTCCATGTACTGGCCGATTCCGGCGAAGATGCGATTGCGTTCTCAACCGACAGCGAATATGCCGCCAATGTCGAAAAAGCCGAAGCGGTGATGCCGGTCGGTACTCGCGGTTCGGCTACCGAACCTTTGGCGTTGATCGATACGCCCAACCAGCACAGCATCGAAGAAGTCTGCGGTTTTTTAAACATACCCGCCACGCAATGCCTCAAGACCTTGATCGTTAAAGGCGAAGAAGACACGCTGGTGGCGCTGCTGTTAAGAGGCGACCATAACCTTAATGATATTAAAGCGATAAAAATCGACGGCATCGCCTCCCCGCTTGAATTCGCCAGCGATGAGCAAGTGGGTAGCGCCTGCAACTGCAAGCCTGGTTCTATCGGCCCGATAGGCTTGAACATCAAGGTCATTGCCGACCGTAGCGTGACTTTAATGTCCGATTTCGTTTGCGGCGCGAACCAGGACGGCAAGCATTATAAAGGCGTCAACTGGGAACGCGACTTGCCTGTTCCAGACCACATTGCCGATCTGCGCATGGTGGTTGAAGGCGATCCCAGCCCGGACGGCAAAGGTCAAATCACCTTGGCTCGCGGCATTGAAGTCGGCCATATCTTCCAACTGGGCACCAAGTACAGTGAAGCGATGAAAGCCGGCGTCATCAACGAAGGCGGCAAAAACCAGATCATGACCATGGGCTGTTACGGTATCGGCATTTCCCGCGTCGTCGCAGCGGCCATCGAACAGAACCATGACGATAAAGGCATCATCTGGCCGACTAATCTTGCGCCTTTCCAGGTCGCGCTATGTCCGATGAACATGCACAAATCGGAGCGCCTGAAAGAGGCCTCGGAGAAGTTGTATCAGGACTTGCTGGCGGCCGGCATCGATGTGTTATTCGATGACCGAAAAGTCCGCGCCGGGTTTATGTTTTCCGACATGGAATTGATCGGCATCCCGCATTGCATCGTTGTTGGCGACCGCGGTCTGGATTCAGGCACGATTGAATACAAGGCCAGAACGGCTGAAGCAAACGAGGAAATCCCGTTTGCGGATATTATTGATTTTTTGAAGGCGAAGTTGGGTTAACGAGTTGACCCTGCTGGAGCGGCTTTAGCTGCTCCAGCAGGGTCACTTTTTCTATTGCTGCTGTATCAAATTCAACGTCCTTTCCGGCAGATTATCCGTAGTCGCACCTTCCAGATGCAAGCGCGCATCTTCATGCACGGTGGTCATAAACCGGATTAGCTGCATCTCGTGCTGCATTTTCTGTTCAAAATCTTCCGCTTCCCACATCTTATTCAACAAATATTTCGCATGATGATGAATGGTGAAGGCGACCGCCTCGGGCAGATGGGTATAACTGGCCTGGATTGAAGATTTAAGCTGATCCAACGCCGCCAGATACTGTTTATAGTCCTTAACATCCTGCCTGCACTTGGTTTTAAACATCGACAGTTCGGCGTCATGTTTAGTCTTCAACAAACTAATGTCATGCTCCAGTTGTACGCTTTTCTTTTTTAATTCGGCTTCCAGGGCTTTCTCGGCCAGGACGCGAGCGTGTTTGAGCTTGGTCTGGTCGCCCTGATTAGCCAGCTGCCATTTCAGGTTTTCATCTTTAACCGAATGAAACAGCTTAATAATTTTATTTAAAATAGTCATGCGCTAAACAAGGGTGGAGATTTTTTGCTGCAATGTTAACAACGCCTCAACATCCTGTCGGCTTCGATAGCGGGCATGGTCTTGTTGCAGTTGCTGGTAAGTGGTTCCCGGCAGTTTTGCCTTGATCGACAGCAGATCTTTATCGATGGTTTTGGACAATGACCGAATGTGCTTGCGATTATTAAGCTTCAACAGGCGTTTTCTGCTGAGCTCATTAAAATACTTTATTTGCCTGGCTTTAAAATAAAACAAGCGCTTGACCTGATCCTGCCTGGCCTGAACAAACCACAACCGCCGCTGTACCCGTTGTTTAGATGAAAAATAATCCAAAGCAGAGCGGACGATTATTTTAAAAACACCCAATAATCCGGCGATTATCAGCACGGCAAACGCGCTTAGCAGCATTGCCGTTCCCAACAGGGTCAACGCACCGGGCAAACCGGGGACGGCTAACCGCAATAACAGCTCCATCAATAAAAATACCGGTAATGAAGCCAAAATCAACAACAGGGAAATTCTAATAATCAAAATAAAAACCGTGAAGCCCAAGAAGCCGCCCTGGCAGGCGCGCTGGGTATTGTACTCAACTTTCCACCAAAGGTTGAATCGGGCGCCTACAATTGACCGGCAACGGAGGACAATTGCTCATCATAAAGTGCGGCAATTAGATTAGCCTGATAAACCATACCCACCAGACGATTTTCGCTGTTCACTATCGGAATCTGCCGGTAGCCTTGGGTCGACATCAATGAAATAAGATCGGCGATATGGGCGCTTTCAGGCAATACGGTAACCGAAGTGGTCATCATGTGGCCGACTGATTCCGGTTTATCGGTTGATACATCCGGCGTACGACGTATAAATGCCCGAAACCTGTCCTGGAAACTTTCATAGGCACTCAGATTAATAAATTTAAAAAAATCATTCCAGGTAATGATGCCAATCACCCGTCTGGCTCTATCAATAACCGGCATGGCTTTGAGTTTTTGCTGATGCATGATTTTCCAGGCTTCTTCAACTTCCGTCCCGTATTCAACAACCGGCACACCCCTGACCATAATATCCGCGCAGGTGATATTGCCTTTAAAGCGTTTAAAGCTCCGCGCCTCTGCATCGGTAAGCAATTTACGCAGATCTCCTGCCGAAACATCCATAAACATATCCATGTTTTCCAGCGCCAGCTTCAAATCCTGATCCGAAATACCGGTTTGCTGAGCAGGTTTAACTACGATGTTTTTATTACCGGAAACGGTCGGATAGTCATGGCGTAACAACCAGCGGTTAATGAATATCGCCATAACCAGCATAATCAACACATTTATACCCACCGGCATCAGCACAAAACCATAACCCAGAGAACTAATAGGGTCGCCGGACAGAATGGGTGCCATCGCGGTCGCAGCGCCGGGAGGATGCAGGCAACGCAACAACAGCATGGCAAAAATACTGCCTCCAACCGCACATGCCGATGCCAAAGCAATATCGGTAAACCACTGGGCACAAGCAACACCGATAATAGCGGATATCAATTGTCCGCCAAAAAATGACCAGGGCTGCGCTAATGGGCTGTTAGGGATAATAAATAAAATAACCGCAGAAGCGCCCATGGAAGCGACGATAATCGGATAAGCCGTGCCGATACTTAATTGCTGCGTAACCAACGCCATAATTAAAATGCTGCTGAAACTGGAAATAACAGATAGGAGCTTGCCCTTAAGGCTTAAGTTTACCGGATCAACGGTGATAAAATGGACAAGCTGACTGATATTTATCATTAAATTAAACTTCCCTCTTACGTTAATGAGGCGGCCAAACCTCGAAGCTGGGTCAAGTATAAAGTAATCAAACCGATATTTCAGAACCCTGAGGCTGGACGGGGTATTTAAAAATTATCGGCTTCACCAGACAGTTATAAATTAATACTAAAACAGCGTCCCAATTATTCCGCTATGTTTTTAATGTTAGAATAAACAAATAATACCGTTTTACTTAACCTGAAATTCCTACCTATCAAAATAATACAAAATAATGAATAGATTAAGAGATAAAATCCGCGACATCCCTGACTTTCCAAAACCCGGCATTATCTTCAAGGATATTACGCCGCTGGTAAAAGATCCCGCCACATTGAGACTTGCGGTCCATCAGTTACTGCAACCTTTTTTAGGCAGAAATATTACCGTGGTTGCCGGTATGGAGGCGCGCGGCTTTATCTTCGGCTCTTTGGTCGCCTGGGAATTAGGGCTTCCATTTGTACCATTAAGAAAACCGGGAAAACTGCCTTATGACGTGCAAAGTGTATCGTATGACCTTGAATATGGCTCAGCCACACTGGAAGCCCATATCGACGCCTTTGATGCGAACGATCATGTTTTATTGATTGACGATCTGCTGGCTACCGGCGGAACGGCAAAAGCAAGTTGTGAATTAGTTGAACAACTGGGCGCAAAGGTAGAGGCGTGCGCATTTGTGGTGGAGCTGGACTTTCTGGAAGGAAGGGAAAAGCTGGGGAATTACGAAGTCCATTCTTTACTGCATTATTAAATAAGGCAAAGGGCGAAGGGCAAAAGACGAAAAAACCAGATTCACGACTGTTTTTTGCCTTTAGCCTTGCGCCCTTCGCCTTCCTTACTTCAATCTTTTTGATTTTTTAAATGCATCGACTTTAGTACCGGCATCTTCAAACGATTTGGCGGTGTTATCAAATGATTGAGCGACACTGCTAAATGAATGCGAGACTTGTCTGATCTCTTTAGTGTTTGCATCCAGGCTCAGGGCAAGACCTGCCTTGTTGCTTGCATTGACATCACCAGACGAACCTTGTCCGGAAGCCGCGCCTTTATCGCCGTCAAGCGCTTCGTCGTCAAGACCGTCAACATCAGACGCCTCTGCCTTTCCATCCGTAGCCAGATTATTACGCCATTGCAAAAAAGATTCACGCGTAAATACATAAGGATCCAACGCGGCTTCATCAATAAATTTCAATGCGCCTTCCGCGCTGGCTCGCGCATTCAGCAGGGATACCAGCTGTACCGGCATGCCCACATAACTGGCGGGATTTGCTGCCGTATCAAATACCGCTCCCGGGATGCCGCGCGCAGTTGACGGACCCAGAAGAGGCAGCACCAGATAAGAACCCTGGGGCACACCCCATACCGCGAGGGTCTGGTCAAAATCTTCCTCATTTTGTTCCAGCCCTACATGCTTGGCTACATCAAACAGCCCCCCTAAACCTACGGTTGAATTGATGGCAAGCCGTCCGGTATCTTCAGCGCTTTGTGAAAATTTAGCCTGTAAAACATCGTTGATAACTACATTGACGTTTTTCAGGTTATTAAAGAAGTTAAAAACCCCCGTTTGCATGAACTGGGGGGTTATCCATTTATAGGCATTTGAAATAGGTTCAGCGACATAATTATCAACGTGATCGTTAAAACCAAACATTTTCCTGTTAAAGTTCTCATAAGGATCGGTCTTGTTGGCTACGGTTGGCTGCTCGACAACGCCCGTTGTTGCACAGCCGCTCAGAGCGATGGCGGCTCCGATCAATATACCTGAGAATGTTTGTTGCATTTTAACGCTACGCTTGCCGTTGTGTGGTCTGTTCATTGGCATAAAACCTACTGTTTTGAATAGTTGTCAATTTTTTCATTGATCTTGGTCATTAAAGCATCAAAGCCTTCGCGCTGGAGAATAGTGGTGTATTCCGACCTTTTCAAGGCCAAATCACTTACACCATTGGCAATGATATTAATAATGCGCCAGCTGTTGCCTTTTTCTTTTAGCATGTAATCGAATTTAACGGGCTTGTCATCAGGAACAACAAAATGAGAATGTACAACAACACCACCTCTTGTTGTTTCTTCTTCTGAATCAAATACAAATGATTCCCCCGAGTAATCTTTAAAGTTGTGCGCATAAGAAGCAATACTCAACCGACTGAACACATCAACCAGCTTTTGTTGTTGCTCTTCGGATAACTTCTCCCACTCTTTACCGACAACAATGCGGGCGATTTTTGTCAGCTCGTGGCTGTTGGAAACAGGATCCTTGAGTTTTTCATATCTTCCTGCATAGCCTAATTTCTTGCCATCCTTCATCACAGCAATAAGGTCGGCTTGAAATTTCTCAACGACCTGTCTTGCTGTTGCCCCGCCTTCCTCCACTGCAAAAGCGTTAACCGTTGCAAATAATAAGAACATGAAAACGACAGCCGACTTCACATTTTTCAAAACCATAATTAAAAAACCTCGTAAAACCCATTTAAATCAGGCAAAAGACCCAGGGCGAAGGGCGAAGGGCGAAAAAAATCTCCCCTCCTCAGTCTTTAGCCTTTCGTCTTTCGCCCAAATAAATTTTAATCGACAATCTCTACTCTTACCGGAATCCCGGCAATGGTAGATGACAGCTTTTCTTTTGCATACTCAGGAGTAGCCTCAGGCACCATTTCACCCTCGGTTTTTGGACCTCTAATTGATGTCCACAACGCCTTCAATGGATGACTTAACATATCTTCAACCGCCGTTGCTTCATAACCGCAATGCGCCATGCAGCTTGCACATTTAGGATTATTAACAGTACCGTATTTTTCCCAAGGCGTGGTATCCAAAAGCTCCTGAAAGCTTGAAACATAACCCTCATCAGCCAGTAAGTAACACGGTTTTTGCCAGCCGAATACGTTACGGGTCGGATTGCCCCATGGCGTACAATCGTAGTTTTGGTTACCGGCCAGAAAATCAAGATATAGCGACGAATGATTTAATTTCCAGTTGCGTTTTTTACCGATTTTAAAAATGCCACGGAACAAATCCTTAACATCACTGCCTTTAATAAATACATCCTGCTGAGGCGCATGCTCGTAACTGAAGCCGGGAGCAATGGTTACGCCTTCAACGCCAAGTTCCATGGCATAATCCAGAAAATCAGCTACTTCCTGGGCGTTTTCACCTTGAAACAGGGTGCAGTTTACCGTGACCCTAAAGCCTTTTTCCAATGCCAATTTTATGGCCTCAACAGCCCGTTCAAAAACACCTTCCTGGCAAACGGACGTATCATGCCTTTCCTGCATGCCATCTAAATGAATTGAAAATGTCAGATAAGGGGATGGCTTATAATCGTCAATTCTCTTTTTCAACAAGAGTGCATTGGTACACAGATAAACAAATTTCTTCCGCGCAATGATGCCTTCAACAATTTGCGGCATTTCTTTATGGATAAGCGGCTCTCCCCCTGGAATTGACACCATGGGCGCATCGCATTCATCTACAGCCTGCATGCATTCTTCAAATGAAAGACGCTTGTCGAGAATATCATCGGAGTAATCGATTTTACCACAGCCTGCACAGGCCAAATTGCAACGAAACAAGGGCTCAAGCATCAGTACCAAAGGATATTTCTTAACCCCTTTCAACTTCTGCTTAATCAAATAACTACCTACAGTCAACTGCTGACGTAAAGGAACTCCCACAAGCAAACCCTCCAAAAAAAACTTTAATAAACTTAGACGCCCATACAAAATGACCGCCATGGAAACCACATACACTACGGAACGACAAAACCCTGTATCAATAAAACAACAAACAAATAATATTCACCAACATACAATCGCCTACCACTTTATCAACGACCGGAATCAATTAATATCGACAAGCCTGTTATATAATACAAGCGCTTATCTATTGTTGACTAGAATACTATCTTTTAACTGACGACTCCAGTTTTATAGTGTGCCTGCGTAAATAGCCTATACGGATCGCAACTTCACGCCTCCCCCGGAAATACGACACAAACGCCACTAACTTATTATTTTAACAAGTAATAATGCACTTTTAAAAGCCACCGAATTCACATATTTGCAACAAAACAACATTGCTTTGCAAAATACCAACAAACAGTCTATTATTGCCACTTACCAACTTAAATTAACCCTGCCGGTCGACATCAAAAATATCATGAGTGAAACTCAAATATCCCTGGATAACCCAAAATCACTCAGCAAATTATCTGACGATCAATTTCAGGCTTTATTACTTGAAGGCGTCTCCAGAACATTTGCACTGACTATTCCTCAGTTGCCGGAAAAGTTATACGGCGCAGTAGCCAACGCCTATCTGTTATGCCGTATTGTCGACACCATAGAAGATGAAGTGTCCCTATCTCCCGAACAAAAAAAATATTTTTGCTCAGAGTTTATACATGTCGTAAAAACCGGAACCAATTCAGAGCCGTTTGCCGTAGAACTTGCGCCGCTGCTTTCCGAACAAACCATTCCTGCTGAGCACGCGTTAATTCATGTATTGCCCAGGGTTATTCAAATCACTCATAAGTTTGCCCCCGACCAAATCGAGGCACTGGCTTCCTGCGTGGAAACCATGGCTGAAGGCATGCCGATCTTTCAAGCCCAAGACCTGCATGGCGGCCTCGCAACGCTCGCCGACATGGACAGATACTGCTATTACGTTGCCGGCTGCGTCGGAGAAATGCTGGCCAAGCTTTTTTGCCATTACTCACCGGAAATCGCACAACACAAAGACGAACTGCTTAGCCTGTCAGTGTCTTTTGGTCAGGGACTGCAAATGACCAACATATTAAAAGATATTTGGGATGACGCCGAACGCGGCGTGTGCTGGCTGCCGCAAGATATTTTTACCGAAACAGGGTTCGATCTTAAAAACCTGACCCCGGAAACCCATTCAGAAAACTTCAGCCTAGGCCTGGAACACTTGATCAGCATCGCTCACGGCCATTTGCATAACGCCCTGAAATACACGCTGCTACTCCCTACTCATGAAACCGGCATCCGCAACTTCTGTCTTTGGGCATTAGGCATGGCCGTTTTGACCTTAAAAAAGATCAAGCAAAACCTGGATTTCAACCATTCCGATCAAGTCAAAATAACTCGCAACAGCGTTAAAGCGACTATTCTGGCGACCCGATTAACTGGACGTAGCAACACCCTGCTGACCTTACTTTTTAACTTAACAAGTCGCGAACTCAAAACGCCCGACTGGTCATATTCAACACAATCCTCAGAAGCCAAAGTAAAACTTTAAGGACGGAACTTATGTTTAACGAAGCCAATTCAGAGATAAATATCAGCACTGTTTCGAGCTCATCGAATACTGTTAATAGCTATACAGACAACCTCAATCGAGCCATTAGCAAAGCGCAGGATAGATTATTAAGCCTGCAGGACAAAGACGGCTATTGGGTATTCGAACTGGAAGCGGACTGTACGATTCCATCGGAGTACATCATGATGATGCACTACTTGGGTGAGATTGACGAGTCGCTACAGGCCAAAATCGCCAACTACTTAAGACCCCGTCAATCCGAAGACGGCAGTTACCCGCTGTATACCGGCGGCCCCGGCGACATCAGTTGCAGTGTTAAAGTCTATTACGCGCTAAAAATGGTGGGAGATTCTATCGATGCACCACACATGGTTCGATTAAGAAATTACATCCTCAGCCAAGGCGGCGCCGCAAAAGCCAATGTGTTTACACGCATTGCATTGGCAACCTTTGAGCAATTGCCTTGGCGCGGCGTACCGTATATTCCTGTCGAAATCATGCTGTTCCCCAGCTGGTTTCCGTTCCACCTGGACAAAGTATCCTACTGGTCCAGAACCGTTATGGTGCCGTTGTTTATTCTTTGCACCCTGAAAGCAACCGCAAAAAATCCAAACAACATCAACGCACTGGAACTTTTCATCACCCACCCGGATGAAGAAAAACACTATTTCCCTGAAAGAACTCTGTTAAATAAAATCTTTCTGGGCCTGGATAACCTGGGCAGGTTGACACGTCCGTTAATTCCGAAAAAAGCACATGAATTGGCGATTGAAAAAGCCAAAAACTGGTTTATTGAACGCCTGAACGGCGAAGACGGCCTGGGCGGAATTTTCCCTGCCATGGTCGGCGCTTACGAAGCCATGCTGCTGCTGGGCATGCCGAAAGATCATCATCATGTCGTCACCGCACGCAAAGCCATAGACAAGTTGCTGGTCATCAATGAACATGACGCCTACTGCCAACCCTGTTTGTCCCCGGTTTGGGATACAGCGCTGGCCGCACTGGCTTTACAGGAAGCCGACAAGGCAGGCAACAGCCAAAGTCTGACTCGCGCTTACGACTGGCTTAAAAGCAAACAGCTGTCGGACGAACCAGGCGATTGGCGAATTTCCAAGCCTGATTTAGCAGGCGGCGGCTGGGCATTTCAATTTGAAAACCCGCATTATCCCGATGTCGACGACACAGCGATTGTGGCCTTCGCGATGGCGGAATCGAACATACCCAACCTGGACGAATCAATCCACCGCGCAACCCGCTGGATAGTCGGCATGCAATCCAAAAACGGCGGTTACGGTGCGTTTGACGTCGATAACACTCACTATTACTTGAATGAAATCCCCTTTGCCGACCACGGGGCGTTATTAGACCCGCCTACTTCCGATGTCAGCGCGCGTTGCGCCATGCTGATGGCCAGAGTAGCTCAGGATCATGATGAATACCGACCTGCGTTAGAGCGCACTATCGAGTACATCCGTAGCGAACAGGAACAAGACGGCTCATGGTTTGGCCGCTGGGGAACCAACTACATTTACGGCACTTGGTCGGCATTGCTTGGCCTTGAGCAAACCGGCCTGCCTAAAACCGATCCGATGTACACCAAAGCCGCAACATGGCTGAAAAGCGTACAACGCGGCGATGGCGGCTGGGGCGAAGACAACTACAGCTATCACGATTTAAGCCATAGCGGAAAATATCATTTCAGCACCGCATTCCAAACAGCTTGGGCTGTTTTGGCGCTGATGGCGGCGGGGGAAGCTCACAGTCCCGAAGTGAAAGCAGGCATCGATTTCATCTTGCGCAACCAGCAAGCTGACGGCGTATGGAATGACGAATGCTTCACCGCGCCCGGCTTTCCTAAAGTGTTCTACCTTAAATACCACGGTTACGACAAGTTCTTCCCGCTTTGGGCCTTGGCTCGCTACCGTAACGAGTTCCTCAAAAAGTGATCACCGGCATTGTTGTTGCCTTACCGGAAGAACTCAGCACCCTGACCTCAAAAAAAATTGATAAAGGGTGCTGTGTTTTTATTACCGACACGATCATTCTCGCCTATTCCGGCGCAGGCGCCGACAACGCACGAGCAGCATCCGAGCTATTGGTTGCGCAAGGTGCAATCCGACTGATCAGTTGGGGTTGCGCCGCCGCCCTCAGTGCATCATTAAAATCAGGAGACCTGGTTCTGCCCGACACCCTGATAGATGCCGAAGGCACTCAAATCGCCACTCACCCTGTCTGGCATAGCTACACCAAAAACCTGCTTTCAAGCACGCTAAAAGCCCACACCGGCGGCTTGGTGGAAAGTAAAACTATCGTAGCTAACGGCAAGGACAAAAAACACCTGCACACGCAAACTGGCGCAGTCGCATTGGACATGGAAAGTATCGCCATAGCCAAAGTTGCACTACAAAACAACCTGCCTTTTTTAGCTGTTCGTGCCATTGCCGACCCGGTCAATATGGACCTACCCAAAGCCATCAATCACTCGCTTAATAATGAAGGCGACATTGTTTTGGGCAAGTTGTTATTATTTATCGCCTTACACCCTGCTGAATTGCCGGGGCTCATAAGATTGGGCCTGCATTTCAATGCCGCAAAAAACACGTTAAAATTGGTCGCCAAACAGCTCGATCATCTGACCGCACTCCCAAGCCAAGACCAATAAGCAGCATGTCATCTTTTTTCAATACCCTTATCGGCTGGTGCGAGCGACAAATTATGCGCTGCCCGTGGACGCTGCTATTACTATCGCTATTGCTTTGCGGCGCCACGCTGTATTACACCATTAAAAACCTGGAAATTAATACCAACACCGCTGAAATGCTGTCGCCCGACCTGCCTTTTCAGCAAAACCAGGCTCATTTTAATCAGGCCTTTCCCGAGGACGCCACCACCATTATTTTTGTGGTTCAGGCCGATACACCCGAAGAATCGTCTCAGGCTGCCGGCAAGCTTGCCGAACGGTTAAACAAAGCAAACGACCGCTTTGATTCTGCCTACATACCCACAGACAACGCTTTTTTCAGACAACAGGCACTGCTCTATCTGGATCAAAATGATTTGGATAATTTCGCCAAAAAACTCACCGATGCCCAGCCCTTTATAGGTCACATGGCGCAGAATTATCACCTTGAAGGACTATTAGGCAGTATCGGCCAAGCGCTTAACCAGCGTAACAATGCCTTGCCTATGGACTTAAACCCCATACTTCTCGCTATTGATGACGCACTGAAAAATCAGTTAAACGGTCAATCGCACTATTTGTCCTGGCAGAACATACTGTCCACTGACAACTACAAGAGTACAGCAGCAGAAACCCAATTTAACCGCACTATCGTCATAGCCAAACCTAAAATGCATTTTAATGAAATGCTGCCCGCCGATGTCGCACTGTCGGCAGCGCGCGAAATCAGTCACGCCATCATGGCGGAAAACCCGTCGCTCAGCATTCGCATAACCGGCGAGACCGCGCTGGAGCACGAAGAACTTGAGAGCGTTACCAAAGGCGCCACTTTCTCCGGCCTGTTGTCGCTGGTTTTAGTATTCGCAATTCAATGGATAGGCCTGCGTTCAATAAGATTGCTGATTACAACCTATATCGTCCTGGTAATGGGCTTGATACTGACTGCCGGATTCGCCGCCATCACCGTGGGGCATTTGAATGTCATTTCAATCGCCTTCGCCAGTCTATATATCGGGCTGGGCGTCGATTACGCGATCCATATCTGCCTGCATTATCGCGAAGGCAAAGCCGACGGCCTATCAAATAGCGAAGCTATCCTGATCAGTATCCGCGACGTCGGCTCTTCATTATTTTTATGCGCCCTGGCGACAGCGATCGGTTTTTTTGCCTTTATACCCACGGATTATGCGGGCGTATCCGAATTAGGCATTATTTCAGGCGGCGGTATCTTTATCGGCCTGGTTATTTCGCTGACCGTGCTACCGGCCTTATTCTGCGTTTTTCCGGTCAATGATGTAAAGCCGATACGCTCACCGTTAACCCCGGCCTTCGTAATTACCTTCCCGTTTCGCTATTCAACCGGTATCAAAATCGTCTCTATCTTGCTGGGCATAGGCGCCTGTTTCGTATTGACCCATCTTACCTTCGATTACAACCCGATCAACCTTAGAGACCCCAATAGCGAATCGGTCTTAACCATTAAAGAACTGTTACAGTCCAAAACCGAATCCCCGTTTGCCCTGACCGCGTTGGCAAACAATCTGGAAGCAGCCGACAAAATCACCACCCAACTCAAGCCGCAACCATCCGTACACGAAACCATCACCTTGGCGAGTTTTGTCGCTAAAAATCAGGACGAAAAACTGGCGACTATTGAAGATTTAAATCTGATGCTGGGCGGGCAACTTAAAAACTTTGACAACACACTCGATACAGCGAACCAGCAGACGGCATTGATTAAGTTCAATGAAGCGTTGAAAAAAGCCATTGTTGAAAAATCCCCGAATGTGCCGCAACAAACCTTGCAGCAACTACAACAGCGCATCGAAGCGTTCATTAAACAAGCAGACGCCACCCAAACTCCGGCAGCAAGTTACGTACAGTTGGAAAAAAACATTTTAGGCCTGCTGCCGTTTACTATAGAGCGCCTACGAACCAGCCTGACAGCAATACCTTTTGAACTGGACGATTTACCGTCAGACATAAGATCGCACTGGATCAGCGCCACCGGTCTCTATAGAGTCCTGATCACGCCTGAAAAAGATCAAAACCAGCCCGATAATCTGAAAGAATTTGTAACCCAGGTGCAAGCCATTGATAACACGGTTTCCGGCCTGCCGATTATCAATCAGGCCGGGGGCGATGCCATAGTCAAGGCATTTATTAACGCCTTTAGCGGTGCTTTTATTGCCATTGTGGTGTTATTATTGCTGATGTACAGAAGCGTCAGAAAGACCTTACTGGTTATCATGCCATTATTGCTAGCTGCTTTGCTAACCGGTGCAACCAACGTATTGCTGGATAATCCTTTCAATTTTGCCAATATCATCGCCCTGCCCTTATTGCTGGGCATGGGTATCGACAGTAGCATCCTGATCATGCACAGGCACCATTCCAGTTCGGGTGAAGATGAAAATTTGCTGCAAAGCAGCACCACCCGAGGCATTATTTTCAGCTCCGTAACGACCTTGTGCAGTTTTTCCAGCTTGGCCTTCACCGCTCATCAGGGTATGGCAAGCATGGGTTTAGTATTGGCCATAGGCCTTACTTTCACAGTGATGTGTTCTTTAATAGTCCTGCCTGCTTTCAGCGGCAAAAGAATTTAATTTTTTGAGGTATCTAATGTCATTCAGCATCGCCGAACTTTTTTCTCAACACAGTACTGATAAATTTGATCTGCACGAACAACATTTAAACAATCAAATGGTCAGAGTGTTAAAGACCATAGGCTACGACCGCCACTATAAAAGAGCTGTCGGACAATATCTCTACGATCAGGAAGGCACGGAATATCTGGACTTGCTCAGCGGTTTCGGCGTATTTGCGATCGGCCGCAACCACCCGACCGTCATCAGCGCATTGACTGAGACCTTAACACTGGAATTGCCCAATCTGGTGCAAATGGATGTGTCCGTGCTCAGCGGATTATTGGCGCAGGAAATCCTGAAAACCACACCGGACAACCTGAACAAGATGTTCTTTTGCAATTCCGGCACCGAATCCGTGGAAGCGGCAATCAAATTCGCCCGCTATACCACCAAGCGCGAAAAAATCGTCTTTTGCGAACACGGCTATCACGGCCTGACCATGGGTTCTTTGTCATTAAACGGCGAAGACATTTTCCGCGAAGGTTTCGGTCCGCTGCTGCCCGGCTGCATCGCCGTTCCTTTCAACGATCTTGCCGCATTGGAAAAAGCCTTAAGTAACAAAGATGTTGCCGCTTTCGTTGTCGAACCCATCCAAGGTAAAGGCGTCAATGTACCGGATGATAATTATTTACCGGAAGTCGAACGCTTATGCAAAAAATACGGCACCTTGTTCGTCGCCGATGAAGTTCAGACAGGCTTGGGGCGCACCGGAAAATTCTGGGCAATTGACCATTGGAACGTCAAACCGGACATGATTTGCATGGCCAAAGCCCTGTCCGGCGGCTTTGTTCCGGTCGGCGGTGTCGCGATGACCCAAAAAATCATGGACACCGTTTATAACCGCATGGATCGAGCCATCGTGCATGGATCGACCTTCTCCAAAAACAACATGGCAATGGCTGCCGGCCTTGCCACGCTACACGTTATGGAAGACGAAAAACTGGTAGAAAACAGCATGAAAGTCGGCACCGACATCATCGACAGCCTGAACGCCATGGCCGGTAAATATGAATTCCTGAAGGAAGCGCGCGGTAAAGGCATGATGATCGCGATTGAATTCCAATCACCCAAAAGCCTGAAACTCAAAGCCGCCTGGGCGATGCTGGAAGCGGCCAATAAAGGCTTGTTCTGCCAAATGATCACTATTCCATTATTTAAAGAACACCATATCTTGACGCAGGTTGCAGGGCACGGCATGAACGTGGTCAAATTATTGCCCCCCTTAAATTTAACGCAAAAAGACCGCGACAATATAATCAATTCATTCGATAAAGCCATAGCCGATACCCATCAAATTCCCGGTTCCATCTGGGATTTAGGCAAGAATCTGGCCGGTCATGCCCTGAAAGGCAAAAAATAATTAAGCAAGGGGACGCAATGAAGAAAAACATTTTAATGTGTTTATTACTTTTAACTTTGTGCCAGTCACATTGGGTCGCCGCTCATGCGGTAATAACCGATTATTCGCTAAAAATAACGCCCATTCATGTCAACGACCCGGCCAAAGTCGAACTAAGGTTTAATTCCCAGATTGAACTTGGCCTGTCGCAAATTTTCCTGGTCAGTAAAGGCGATAAACATCAGTTATTACAAGCCGTCAATGGCGACAAACAAGGCCAGATTATTATCCATATTCCGCCATTGGAAGCCGGTGATTATGCCCTCAGATTTAAAGTCTTCGCTGCTGACGGTCATTTAACAGAAGATGTTATTCACTTTTCCGTTTCCAAATAGGGGTTAGCAATGGCCGGTATAGCTGATTTTCTCGATTCCCTTATTGGCGGGTTTGACCTGATTTGTTATTCATTAGCAATCGGCAGCCTGTTCTGGGGACTTTTTGTCTTACGTCCGTGGCATTATCAAGACGGGTACTCGGCGGCATTACTGCAAAAAACCATTACCCTTCTTTATAAAGGCGGTTTTTGGCTGGCTGCCGCTCAACTTTTCAAAATCATTCTCAAGGTATGGTTAATGACCGCCGTACTTGAGCGATGGCCGTTCCCCGAATTTGCAGCAACCACGCAATTCATAGGCGGCATAGTACGCACGATACTGACTGTGGTTTTGGCGGGTTACTGTTATCACTATCTCAGCAAAAACCCTTTTTCAAAGCAGCACTGGATAACCGCCGGCATTGTAGCCTTGCCAATGATTATTTCAGGCGCCTGGCTGGTACATGGCGCGGGGCGTTTTGAAAATCAGTTTGTATTAATGTCGCTGACGGTCATCCATCAGCTCGCCGCAGCGGCCTGGATCGGCGGTGTTTTTCAGCTGGTCAATATTTGGCTGTTACGCAGCAACAACGAGATTAGTGCCGGATTATGGCCTTTATTGCTTAAGCGCTTCTCCACCTTCGGCATAGCCTCGGTTGCGATGATCCTGATCTCGGGCCTGCCTATTGCACTGCAATATATTGATACCTGGAACGGCCTGATCGGTACCGGCTACGGCAATTTATTGATGGTAAAAGTCACCTTAATGAGCATCGCCCTGGGCTTTGCCTGGTTAAATAAATCCGCAGTATTAGCATTCAGTTTTTCCGGCAATAACCACGCATTAAATAACCGCGTGCCTTATTACATCGAAGCGGAAACCTTTGTTTTGGTGACCTTGTTGTTTACCGCCGCCAGCTTGGCTTCCCAGCCTCCTGCTATTGACATTCCAACCCTGACGGCAAGTTGGCAGGAAGTCCTGAACACCTTTAACCCGCAAATCCCCCAAACAAGCTCCCCAACGCATACGGATCTGATTGCGGGCGAGCCGGGGCGTGTTGCCATTGTCGGCCAAGTGCCCTCCCTGGCGGCAACCGAATGGTCGAACTACAACCACAACATTGCCGGTATTTTCCTGACGCTGATGAGCTTCTTTGCGATGCTGTCTTATGTAAAAAAGCCCGGCTTTGAATACTGCAAATACTGGCCGTTGGGTTTCGTCGGACTGGGCATCTTCCTGTTTTTCCGTAGCGATGCAGAAACCTGGCCCTTGGGGCCGATAGGCTTCTGGGAAAGTACTTTTAATAACGGCGAGGTGTTACAGCACCGGATTGCGACCTTACTGGTATTCGTACTCGGCATTATGGAACTCAGCGCCCGGATAACCAAAAATCCGCACAGCAAACTCCCTTTTGTTTTTCCGTTGCTGGCCGCTTTTGGCGGTTTAATGCTGCTCACCCACTCACATGTCGGCTTTCAAGCCAAAAGTGCTTTCCTTATCCAGGTCGGCCACACCACAATGGGAATTTTCTCTCTCATTCTGGCATGCGGTCGCTGGCTGGAATTGAAATTAGACAGACCGGGCAAGGATATTGCCGGTTTTATTTCTGTTGCCGCCCTGTTTCAGATTGGCATCATCCTGATGTTCTATCGAGAACCCCTTTACTAATATGAATACAATACATAACTACCCCCTGCTCAAAGATATCAACACACCGGCCGATGTACGCAAACTGTCCAAAAGCCAGCTTAAACCTTTGGCAAAAGAACTACGCGATTTCTTAACCCATACCGTGAGTATTTCCGGCGGTCACTTTTCCGCAGGTTTAGGTACGGTTGAGTTAACGATAGCCTTGCATTACGTGTTCGACACGCCATCCGACCAGCTGGTTTGGGATGTCGGCCATCAAGCTTACCCGCACAAGATTCTGACCGGACGCAAGGACCGGATGACTACTATTCGCACCAAGGACGGCGTATCGGCGTTTCCTAATCGGGCCGAGAGCGAATACGATGCTTTCGGCGTCGGCCATTCCAGCACTTCGATCAGCGCAGCCTTAGGCATGGCGATTGCTTCGGAGTTAAAAGGCGAAGACAAGAAAATGGTCGCGATTATCGGCGACGGCAGTATCACCGGCGGCATGGCTTTTGAAGCAATGAATCATGCGGGCGCCCTGGATGCCAACCTACTGGTAATTTTGAACGATAATGACATGTCGATCTCGCCGCCGGTCGGCGCGATGAACAATTACCTGACCAAGATTTTGTCCAGCAAATTTTATTCGTCGATGCGTGAAGGCAGTAAAAAGGCCTTAAGCAGCATGCCCAGCGTCTGGGAACTGGCACGCCGCACCGAAGAACACATGAAGGGCATGGTCGTGCCGGGCACCTTGTTTGAGGAGCTGGGCTTTAATTATATCGGCCCGATTGACGGGCATGACATAGACATGCTGGTTTCGACGCTGGAAAACCTGAAGCATATTACCGGCCCCCGCTTTTTGCATATCGTCACCCAAAAAGGCAAAGGTTACCCGCCTGCCGAAAAAGATCCGTTGGCCTATCACGGCGTACCGGCTTTCGACCCCAGCAAAGATTGCCTGCCCAAATCCGCGCCCTCCCCGCACCCGACTTACACCGAAGTGTTTGGCGAGTGGCTCTGCGATATGGCGGCAAAAGACGAGCGCTTATTGGGCATTACTCCCGCTATGCGCGAAGGTTCAGGGCTGGTCAAATTTTCGCAGTGTTACCCAAGACGTTATTTCGATGTTGCCATTGCCGAACAACACGCGGTGACGCTGGCAGCGGGACAGGCTTGCCAAGGCGCAAAACCGGTAGTGGCGATTTATTCCACGTTCTTGCAACGGGCTTACGACCAGATGATTCATGATGTCGCCATCCAGAATCTGGATGTGTTGTTTGCGCTGGATCGCGCCGGTTTAGTCGGCCCTGACGGCCCAACCCATGCCGGTAGTTTTGATTACAGCTATATGCGTTGTATTCCCAACATGCTGGTCATGGCGCCTGCCGATGAAAACGAATGCCGGCAAATGCTCTACACCGGCTTTATGCATGAAGGCCCGGCGTCCGTACGTTACCCGCGCGGCAAAGGCCCCGGCGTTGCGGTCGACAAGACCATGACCGCATTGCCGTTGGGCAAGGCCGAAGTTCGTCACCAAGGCAGCCGCATTGCCATTCTGGCCTGGGGCAGTATGGTAACTCCAGCTATGGAAGCAGGCAAACAGCTGGGCGCAACCGTAGTCAACATGCGTTTCGTCAAACCTATCGATACCGAACTGGTGCTTGAGTTAGCCAAGAGTCATGAAGTGCTGATCACCGTCGAAGAAAACGTACTCGCCGGCGGTGCAGGCAGCGCCGTCAACGACTTCCTGCAAGCGCAACAAATCCTGATGCCGGTGCTGAATATCGGCCTGCCGGACAGTTTTGTCGAGCAAGGTACGAGAGAAGAATTGCTGGCGTTGTGCGGCCTGGATATACAGGGGATTCTTGCTAAGGTTGAAAAATTTTGCGCGTAACAATACCGAGGTAACAGCCAAATAAAAAGGGCGACCAATGGTCGCCCTTTTTTTTTATACCTACTGTAGTACGCGATACCTATCTTACTTAACTTTAGACCTTTGAAACCTAAAAGACTGTTTCAGTAGGATGTACTAAACGCAGTGATGCGCATCGTTCGTGATTGATACGCTTCGTACCTTAACCTATCCTACGGACTGATTCTTCTTTAAATTTAACGTTATATACTTGAGATCATATACCTAATAATCTGTTTCAGATGCTGTACAATTGCGGCTAAAATAAAATAACCTGTTGTTTTATTTAATTTAATTGTAAATAAAAAAGACATCCCACACAAACGAGCAAGATACTTTTCCTTAAATTATTCCTTTGTTGGGTGAGGCTTAGAACTCCATCCGACAGGCGATTTTATGTTAGGGTATCTCATCTTCATACCTGGAAATGAACCCTTTAATTTAGACGCTTATGAGGACTTAAAAGTATGTTAACCATCCTGACACTCCCCGTCTTAAACGATAACTACATTTATCTGGTTCACGACCCTGTATCGGGTGAAACCGCTGTTGTAGATCCGGCTGTTGCCCAGCCGGTTCTGGATGTTCTGAACCAAAAAAACTGGCCGTTAACCTACATTCTAAATACCCATCACCATTCGGATCATGTGGGCGGCAATCTGGAGCTGAAGCAAAAAACCGGCTGCACGGTTATTGCCCCCCTTTCTGACCAGCATAGAATCCCCGGCATGGATCGCGGCGTTGTTGACGGCGATGTCATAACGCTCGGCAAACATTCTGCCAGCGTTATCTCGACTCCCGGACACACCAGCGGCCATGTTGTTTACCATTTTGCCGACGACAACACGCTGTTTTGCGGGGACACGTTGTTTGTAATGGGCTGCGGTCGGTTGTCTGAAGGTACGGCGGAACAAATGTGGCATTCGTTACAGAAATTGAAGGCGTTGCCTGCATCAACCCGAATCTATTGCGCTCATGAATACACCCAGGTCAATGGCCGGTTTGCTTTAACGGTAGAACCCGGTAACCGGCAGCTACAGCAAAGAATGGATGTCATCAATCAGCTGAGGGCAAACCGCTTGCCGACGGTGCCGTCGACGATAGAGCAGGAACTGGCGACCAATCCTTTTTTCAGGGAAGATAGCTTGGCCTTGCAGGAAACTATTAAGATGGCGAACAAAAATCCGGCGGAGGTTTTTGCAGAAGTCAGGCGATTGAAGGACAATTTTTAACTGAAATCATAAAGATGCACCGCGAACGACTGCATGGACAGATATTTGCTCCTGCAATATCTGCATTCCCCACCTCCCTGTGGGTTATGCAGGAGGTAGAGCACCAACAGTAGGCTCTTTAGGCAACGCAGGAGCAGGAGCAGGAGCAGGAGCGGTTGCCGAGGCCCGAGAACACGAAGGTTATATTTTTCCTTCGTGCTCTTCGTGGTGAATTAATCAATTCATTAACCCTTAGGCCTCATATGCGGAAACAACAGCACATCGCGTATTGACGGCGCATCGGCAAACAGCATGACCAGGCGATCTATGCCTATGCCCTCACCTGCCGTTGGCGGCATGCCGTGTTCCAGTGCAACGATATAATCGGCATCAAAGTGCATCGCTTCATCATCACCGGCTTCTTTTTCTTCGACCTGTTTTTGGAAACGCGCCGCCTGATCTTCGGCATCGTTCAATTCGGTAAAGCCGTTGGCGATTTCCCGACCGCCGACAAAAAATTCGAAGCGATCCGTGACATGCGGATTATCGTCATTGCGCCTTGCCAACGGCGATACTTCAACCGGATAAGCGGTAATAAACGTCGGATTCATCAACCGGCTTTCCACGGTTTTTTCAAATATCTCGATCTGGATTTTGCCCAAACCGTAACCGTCCTTGACCGGAATATGCAGATTTTTAGCTACTTCAACGGCCGCCTCACGGGTGGCGATATTTTCCGCCGTTAACTCCGGGTTAAAGTGCAGAATCGAATCGAACACGGTCATGCGGTCAAACGGCTTGCCGAAATCGTATTGCTCGCCTTGATAAGTAATCTCCGTTTGCCCTAACACTTCAACCGCGACACCGCGCAACATGGCTTCGGTTAAATCCATTAAATCATGATATTCCGCGTAAGCCTGATAAAACTCCAGCATCGTGAATTCGGGATTATGACGCGTCGATAATCCTTCATTGCGGAAGTTGCGGTTAATTTCAAATACCCGCTCGAAACCGCCGACCACCAGACGCTTTAAATACAATTCCGGTGCGATACGCAGATACAGCTCCATGTCCAACGCATTATGAAAGGTGGTAAAAGGACGCGCCGTTGCCCCGCCGGGAATCATTTGCATCATCGGCGTTTCAACTTCCAGGAAGTTGCGCTCGATCAGGAATTGACGGATATAGGCGACGACCTTGGAGCGAATCAAAAAGGTATTGCGCGATTGCTCGCTCATGATCAAATCCAGGTAACGTTGTCTGTATTTGATTTCCTGATCGGCAATGCCGTGGAATTTTTCAGGCAATGGACGCAAGGCTTTGGTCAGCAGGCGTATATCATCGACTTTGACGCTGAGTTCGCCGGTCTGGGTCTTAAACAATACGCCTTCCGCGCCGACGATGTCGCCGATATCCCATTTTTTGAACTGTTCGTTGTAAAAGCTTTCGGGCAGCGCATCGCGGGTCACGTAAAGCTGTATTTGGCCGGACATGTCCTGAATATGGCAGAAACTGGCTTTACCCATCACCCGACGGGTCATCATCCTTCCCGCTAATTTCACTCGCAATGGCTCTGCCTCGAGTTCTTCCTTGGATTTTTCGCCGTATTCGGCCAACAGTTCACCCGCAACCACATTACGGCGAAAATCGGTAGGGAAAGCAATACCGCCGTTTTCGCGCAACTCGTTTAACTTGCTGCGGCGTTGCCTGATTTGTTCTTGTTCGTCGTGCTCGATTTCTGACATGATTTGATAAGTTATAAAGTTAAAATAATCTTTTTATTTCATCCATAAAATTTAAGTGACTGACTGCATCACATCAGTTTTCCCTAAGGACTTAGAGGCGGAACAGTATTCTCCGTTGTTGTGCTAGGAACATTATTTCCAAGTAAAGCCCAGTCCATTCGATAAAGGTACATATCTTCAATATAGACCCCTCCTAAAGTATTCCGGCCAAATCTATTATTTCCAAGTATGGAGTTTCCCAACATACTGCGTTTCATCGCTTTAACAATGCGATTATCGGTATCGCTTACATTAATATCGTGTAACGCAATCACGTATTCATCAGCCTTTGCAGACTCATTAATGTTGTCAATACGTCTGTAATAGCTTTTAGGCCCTTCACTTTCAACAAGGGGTGAAACTATCGTAAGTTTCCAAGTCTTATCTTCGGCATCCAATATCCAAAAAGCGGCCTGAACTTTTGAATCAATTTCATCTAATCGCTTTATTAAAGATTCACCCGCTAAAAGCATCTCCTGGGAAAACCATTGCGTCATAAATATTTCTTTAGCCATGGCAGTATTCCTGATTCGTTGTCGGTAATTGCAGTAAAAAGGTCATGCGCCTCTTGTTTTTTAATGGCACATTCATAACGAGACTCCTCTGACCATTCAACAACAACTGCCCAGTTTAATTTAAACTCTTTATTTCGTTTTTCTTGTTCAGTTAGTTTTTGTTTCAACCCTGCGGTAATGACAAGGTCAGCAAGCTTGTGGGTGTAACAGTCATTGGCGAGTTTTTTATCCGGAAAATCAAACTCTTTAACTTGCTTGGCAATACAAGCTTCCAATGCGCATTCCAGCGCGTAGCCTGCTAAATAGTAAGCCCCCTGATAACAATCAGCAGCTAAAAGAATATCCGCCTCTTTAATTCTGATAGCGACTAAGTTTTCAAGTTCAGTTTTATTCATAAGGGCTTTATAAGCCGCTCTTCAGGCTGGCTTCGATAAACTGATCCAGGTCGCCATCCAGAACCGCTTGGGTGTTACCTGTTTCCACGTTGGTGCGCAAATCCTTGATCCGCGACTGATCCAGCACATAGGAACGAATCTGGCTGCCCCAGCCTATATCCGACTTGGTATCTTCCAAGGCCTGAGCCGTTTCACTACGCTTGCGCATTTCCAGCTCGTACAACTTGGCTTTCAATTGCTTCATCGCGGTATCGCGGTTCTTATGCTGCGAACGGTCGCTCTGGCATTGCACGACGATGCCGGTCGGGTTGTGGGTCATACGCACAGCCGATTCGGTTTTGTTAATATGCTGCCCGCCCGCGCCGCTGGCTCGGTAGACATCGACACGGATATCGGCGGGATTGATGTCGATGTCTATATCGTCATCGATTTCCGGCGATACGAACACCGACGCAAACGAGGTGTGGCGACGGTTTCCCGAGTCGAACGGCGATTTTCTGACCAAGCGATGCACGCCGGTTTCGGTACGCAGCCAGCCGAACGCATATTCGCCTTCAAACTTGATGGTGGCGCTTTTGATCCCAGCCACATCGCCCTGCGATTCTTCAATCAATTCGGTTTTAAAACCTTTCTGTTCGCCCCAGCGCAAGTACATTCGCTCGATGATCGATGCCCAATCCTGGGCCTCGGTACCGCCGGAGCCGGACTGTATGTCCAAAAAGGCATTATTGGCATCCATTTGCCCGGAAAACATGCGGCGGAACTCCAAGTCCGCGACTCTTTTTTCAAAGTGCTCCAGATCATCGACGACGGTTTCAACCGTTTCTTCATCGTCTTCTTCAACCGCCATCAGCAGCAGTTCTTCAGCGTCGCTAAGGCCGCGTTCCAGGTCATTAATGGTGTTAACGATGACTTCCAACTGGCCGCGCTCTTTGCCCAAAGCCTGCGCTTCTTCCGGCTTATCCCAGATTTTCGGGTTTTCCAGCTCTCTTAAAACTTCGACTAAACGCTCGCTCTTGACGTCAAAGTCAAAGATACCTCCTAAGGGCATCGCCACGGCTTTTTAAGTCGGCTATTTTGTTTTTGATCGGATTTATTTCTTGCATGGGGTGTATTTAACCAATGACAGTCAAGACCAAACGTACGTATGAACGCCGGTCGATAAAAACTTTAAACAGAGGGTGATTATAAACTATAAGCGAGGGCTGTTCATCCCAAGTTGCCGGCTTAAGGCCATTGGGACAACGACTTTAGCTATCAATCGACTAAAAACCGATTTCCATTCCCAATTTCAGGCCCAGTTGCTGTTCTGCACAGCCTTTATTGACCGCAATTTCGACCAGGCCGCTGGAGTTTTTATACCAGAAAGCCTGTTGTTCTTCGACAGCGCCGAAAGTATCGGCCTGTTTAATCGCAATATCGTGAATATTTAAAATCTTGCCTGCTAATCCTTCGTGATACCGCAAGCCGGTCATCGCATTGCCGTAATAATCGAAATAAACCACTTCCGCCAAATCTTGAGGCCAATCGCTTAAATCATTTCGGTCAAATGGCTGTAATAAATCATCTGCCGCATTGATGGCCAACTTTGCGGCAACGGGGGCGAACAGATCCCTGCCGTGAAAGCTCATCGAGCACTGTTCCGGTCTCCAGGTAATTTCCGACCACTGCGCATTTTCAGACTGAACGGCGACGGTATTCAACAAGCCGTTATCCGGCCCGACAAACGTTTGTCCGTCAGCCTGTAAAACAACGGCTCTGCGTGTACCGCCGACACCTGGATCAACCACGGCCAGAAAAATACTGTTTACAGGAAAACCGTGGCGCAATGCGGCCAATAAATAAGAACTTAATCGAGGATCGGCTGTCGGTGCATTGCTCAACAAATTGATAACAGGCACAATCGGCGCGGCTTGCAATAACACCGATTCCATTTGCCCGATATAGGGACCTGACGGCCCAAAATCGGTAAAAAGGACGATGCTGTTATTGCGCCAGCACATCCAAACCGGCATTAAATGTCATCGCCTGCTCTTCAGCCTGCTGGCTCCGCGTTAACCCGGCAAAATCGAATAACTGCGTATCGGCCAACTGCGAAGGCGCGACATTTTTCAGGCTGGTAAAAATAGTTTCCAAGCGTCCCGGAAACTGTTTGTCCCAAGTTTTTAACATGACTTTCATGGCCTGGCGTTGCAGGTTTTCCTGAGAGCCGCACAAGTTACAGGGAATAATCGGGTAGTTTTTAAATGCAGCCAGACGTTCAATGTCTTTTTCACGGGTGTACGCCAAGGGCCGGATGATAATATTTTTCTTATCATCGCTTAACAACTTGGGCGGCATCGCTTTTAATTTACCGCCGTAAAAAATATTCAGGAAAAAAGTTTCAAGAATGTCGTCGCGATGATGGCCCAAGGCTATTTTGGTGACATTATTGGCTTCGGCATAACCGTATAAGGTGCCGCGCCGCAAGCGCGAACACAGGCCGCAGGTGGTGTTGCCCTCGGGGATAACCCGCTTGACCACACTGTAGGTGTCTTTTTCGATAATATGATACGGCACGTCCAGCGATGCCAGATATTCCGGCAAGACGTGTTCGGGAAAACCGGGCTGTTTCTGGTCCAAATTGACCGCGATCAGCTCAAACTCAACCGGTGCGGTTTTTTGCAAGTGCATCAGGATATCCAGCAGAGTGAATGAATCCTTGCCGCCGGATAAGCACACCATGACCTTGTCGCCATTTTCGATCATATTGTAATCGGCAATCGCATCGCCAACCGTGTGTCGCAAATGTTTTTGTAGTTTATTAAACTGGATTCTGGATTTTTGGTTTGGATCTGACATGGTCAGAGATATGAAGTATTTGAAGGATAAAGAAGGCGGGGTTCGGATAGCCGAACCCCGATAAACAACGCGTTAGCCGTTGTAACGCTGAAAGATCAGTGTAGCGTTGGTTCCGCCAAAACCGAAGCTGTTCGACATAATGGTATTCAACGTGATGTTGTCTTTACGTTCACGCACAATCGGAATACCTTCCGCGCCCGGATCAAGCTGGGTGATATTGGCCGATGCGCTGAGGAAGTTTTCTTCCATCATTAACAACGAATAAATCGCCTCATTAACACCCGCCGCACCCAGAGCATGACCGGTCAGCGATTTTGTGGAACTCACTAATGGCACGTCATCCTGACCGAATACGTTGCGCAAGGCTTCAAGTTCTTTGGTATCGCCAACCGGCGTACTGGTGCCGTGGGCATTGATATAATCAATCTTGCAGTCCTTGATCGTCGCCATCGCTTGCTGCATGCAACGTACAGCGCCTTCGCCTGAGGGTTGAACCATGTCATAACCGTCGGACGTTGCGCCGTAACCGGTCAGTTCCGCATAAATCTTCGCGCCGCGCGCTTTGGCATGTTCCAATTCTTCGATCACCAAAACACCGCCGCCGCCGGAGATAACGAATCCATCACGGGTTTCATCATAAGGCCTTGAAGCTGTAGTCGGCGTATCATTGTATTTGGAAGACAAAGCGCCCATCGCGTCAAATAACATCGACATGGTCCAATGCACTTCTTCACCGCCACCGGCAAACACCACATCCTGCTTGCCCATCTGGATCAATTCCATCGCATGACCGATACAGTGAGCGCTGGTCGCGCATGCCGAACTGATGGTGTAATTGACGCCTTTAATTTTATAAGGTGTCGCAAGGCATGCAGTGTTGGTGCTGGACATGCTTCTGGGCACCATATACGGCCCCACTTTTTTGATGCCTTTTTCGCGTAAAATATCAGCCGCTTCAACAATGTTTGAGGTTGAAGGCCCGCCGGAACCCATCACCAATCCGGTTCTGAAATTCGATACATCAGATTCGTCCAAGCCTGAATCATCAATCGCCTGCTGCATGGCAATATAGTTGAACGCAGCGCCATCGCCCATAAAACGTTTTATTTTACGGTCGATAAATGCGTCTAAATCTATATTGATAGGCCCATGTACATGACTACGGAAACCCATTTCCTGATAAACGTCTGCAAAAGCGATTCCTGAACGGCCTTCCTTTAGGGAATCGACAACCTCTGTTCGATTATTCCCTATGCTGGAAACAATGCCTAAACCGGTTACTACGACTCTTTTCATTATTAACGCCTCTAAAAATCTTCGGTGGAAGTAAATAAACCAACCCGTAAATCGGTAGCCTCGTAAATCACTTTGCCATCAACTTCCATGGTGGCGTCAGCGATACCCATAACCAACTTCCGCATAATTACTCTTTTCAAATTGACCCGATAAGTCACTTTCTTGGCCGTAGGCAACACTTGTCCGGTAAATTTAACCTCACCCACACCTAAAGCGCGACCTTTACCGGGACCGCCCATCCAGCACAAAAAGAAGCCGACCAACTGCCACATCGCATCCAACCCCAAACAACCGGGCATCACAGGATCGCCTTGAAAATGACAGTCAAAAAACCATAAATCAGGCGTTATATCCAGCTCAGCAATGATTTCGCCCTTTCCGTATGCACCACCTTCATCGGTAATAAGGGTAATACGATCCATCATTAACATATTCGGTAGAGGCAATTGCGCATTTTTCGGCCCGTACAGTTCTCCCCTGCCGGACTTCAACAATTCTTCGCGCGTAAAACTGTGCTGTTTCCCCATACTCTTTATATACCTTAACGTAATTATTATTATTCTAAACTGTGCATTATCTAACAGCCATCAAAAAAAATCAGCTCAAATTTTAGCCGGGCAATACATCAAGCATCAATTCCTTCATCTTCAAGCCCTTTTTTTCGACTGCAGGGATGCAAGAGGTAGAGTCATGCACGGAGCAATTACCGAGTATGAGTTGCTGATAAATAATGGCATAAGAAAGCACAGAAGTGACATATTTCCTGGTTTCTTTAAACGGGATAGTTTCTATCCAAATATCTGCCGGCATGGACGCAACACTCGGCAACCATTTTGACACCCGCCCGGAACCCGCATTATAAGCGGCAATTGCCAAGGCAAAGTGCCCATGAAACTGTTTTAGCAGTTGCTTATAATAAAAAGCGCCGTACCTGACATTAACGTCAGGATTAAACAGACTATTGTCCGACTGCCATTTTTCCTTTAAATCACGGGCTATCTGCATCCCCGTCCTGGGCATGACCTGCATTAAGCCGCGCGCGCCAACGGCTGACTCGGCATCCTTATTGAAGATGCTTTCCTGCCGAATCAGGCCGAAAACAATGGCCGGATCGAGATTATGCAAGTAGGCGTTATTATGAACCTGACTCGAATAATAAACGGGAAATCGCAACGCCAAATCGTCCCAATAATCGGCTTTAACCAACGTAGCAATCGCGATTTGATCCTTGTGCCATTGCTGAGCCAATTTGGCAGCGATCATGCGCCGTTCCTTGCTCAGTTTTTTTACCGCATACCACCATTGCCGTTCGGCCTCCGCGTCCCTGTTCAGTAAATTAAGCTCCCGAACCACTTTAAAATCAGTTTCATTGGCCAGCTTTTCGAGTTCATTTTCCGCCAGAAAAACCGGTTTATTGGAAAACTGATAAGGCTTATGAACATTATCGGCGGCCAGGAACCCGTAAAAACTCCGGTCTTCAGCGAGTTTAGTGTAGACATCCTGCGCTTGCAAAGAGCTCCCGGTTTGATCCAGCGACCTGGCCAGCCAGTATTGCCATTTAGGATCCTGCCGTTCCTGAGCCGTCAAACCCGCCAGCGCCTCGGCGACATGCTGCCAGTTTTGTTCCAGCAAAGCCGCCCTGACTTTCCATTCATTGACTTCCGCATCGACAACAGGCAATTGACTAAGGCGATAATAAGCGTCCGGTTTTCGGCTGCGTGCCAAGCCAATCGCGAGACTGCGATCCAGTTGCCGGACGGTTTGGTCATCTATCTGGAAAGCGTGTTTTCTGTCGTCCCAAAGCTTAACAGCCAGGCTCAAATCGGACTTTGCCAACCGATCAACGCCATGGGCGAAAAGCCGCCCCATTTGCGGACTCAAAAAGCCGCTATTTTCGATTAACGCAGGGCTTTGGTGAACTCGTAACCATACATCGGCAACATTCTGATCTGCACTACTCAGCGAACGGCGCACGTATTCGGCCACCGAAACATTATCTTTATTCAAGGCCAACTCAAATCGCTGCCAAATCAGTTCCGGCGTAAAGCCGGGCGACATCATCAATACCGACAATAGCGGATCGCATTCTTCCGGCAGCGAATCCCCGGTAACCCACAAGCGTTTGGCTGCATTTAATGCCTGCTGTTGATTGCCCGTGTTATAAATTGCCAGATTGTACTGGCATTCAAGCGCAGTATTTTCAGTTGCTTCATAATGCCGGATAAAATCGTTCCAACGCTCATTTTTAGCCAGATAATCCAGCCACTTAGACCTCAATAATCCGGCATAGCGGGTCTCTTTATGGGCTGCTAAAAAAGCCAGAACCCGGTCGTCTTGCTGTAAATTATCTTTCAGCCACTGGTATTGCAGATAGGGATATAGGGGGTAATCGCCCAAAGCGGCGGCGCTGATGTCCAAGATCGCAGCATTATTGCCCTGCGCAAGCAGTTTTTCCGCCTGCAAAAAGTCATTTCTTTGCTGGCTCAGAGTATTGCCAAGTACTGCACCGGAAAAAAGCACCAGACACAACAACAGTTTTCCACGCAGGCGTTTCATATTCCACTCACAGTAAATATATTCCTAAAAGATGTTTCAGACAGATATAATCAAGCGCTCGTACAAACATCCCTATCTAATCCCGTGCAATCAAAACAGGCTACCCAACCTTACAGTTGGAACACTATCTACCAAATTGCTTTAGAACACAAAAAAGAACTGATTGCCTCTCATTTTATCGCCATTCTGGCAACCATTGCCAGCGTTCCGGTGCCGTTGCTGATGCCGCTGTTGGTCGATGAAGTGCTATTGCATAAACCCGGCATTATCATTAAAACCGTCAACCTATTGTTCCCGGTAAGCTGGCAAATCCCCATTCTTTACATCAGCGTTATTTTGCTGATCAGCGTCGTCCTGCGCATTATTGCGATCATCTTCAACATCATTCAGTCCCGGCAATTTTCCTGCATTGCCAAGGATATTGTGTTCCGCATCCGCACCAACCTGATCGGGCATTTGCAAAACATTTCGATGTCCGAATATGAAAGCCTGGGCACCGGCACGGTGGTCACCCATCTGGTCAAAGACCTTGATACGATTGACACCTTTATCGGCACTACCGTCAGCAAGCTGCTGGTATCCGGCCTGACCATTATCGGCACAGCGGTTATTTTATTATGGATGCACTGGCAGCTGGGTTTATTTATCCTGCTGCTAAATCCCGTGGTTATTTATTTCACCCGAGTGATCGGCTCTCGCGTCAAAGACCTTAAATCACGGGAAAACTCCGCTTACGAAGTTTTCCAGCAATCCTTGACTGAAACGCTGGAAGCCATCCATCAAATACGCGCCAGCAATCGCGAGAAACACTATTGCCAGCAGCTGATTGAATCGGCCCGGTCAGTTAAGGATTTTTCGACCGCTTTCGCCTGGAAAAGCGATGCGGCAACGCGTTTGAGTTTTCTGGTATTCCTGTTCGGCTTTGACGTATTTCGCGCCTGCGCGATGCTGATGGTGTTTTACTCCGATCTCAGCATCGGGCAAATGCTGGCGGTGTTCGGTTACCTGTGGTTCATGATGGCTCCGGTGCAGGAAATCCTGAGCATCCAATACGCCTTTTATGCCGCCAAAGCCGCGTTGACCCGCATCAACCGCCTTAATGCCCTAAAACAAGAACCGCATTACCCTCACCTTGAAAACCCGTTTTTAAATAAAAAAACCGTCTCTTTACGCGTAGAAAATCTGCATTTCAGCTACAGCGATGACCAATTCGCCGGGAGCGAATTGGCATTTACCCGCGGGGTGCCGAGCAGGACAGACCGGCATGAAAAAATACTCGACGGCATCCAGTTAAAAATCAAGGCTGGCGAAAAGGTTGCCCTGGTTGGCGCCAGCGGCGGCGGCAAATCGACCTTGATCCAAACCCTGATCGGCCTGTACCCGCCCGACCAAGGCCAGATTTATTTCGACGATGTTGCCATCGACCGCATCGGCCTCGAAGTGGTCAGGGAAAACGTCGTCACCGTGCTGCAACATCCCGTCCTGTTTAACGACACCATCCGCGCCAATCTGACTCTGGGTAAACCGGCTACCGATGCCGTATTATGGAATGCACTGGCTATCGCGCAATTAAACGACGTCGTGCAGGATCTGGACAAAGGATTGGACACCATTATCGGTCGGCTGGGCATGAGGCTTTCAGGCGGTCAGCGGCAACGCATGGCCATTGCCAGAATGATCGTCGCCGATCCCAAAGTTGTAATACTGGATGAGGCCACCTCGGCGCTGGACAGCGAAACAGAGCACAAATTGCATCAAGCGATGGCGGAATTTTTAAAAGGCCGCACCACCATCATTATCGCCCATCGCCTGAGCGCCGTTAAACAAGCCGATCATGTTTATGTTTTTGAACAAGGTCAAATCTGCGAACATGGACAACATGAAACCCTACTCAGCCAAAACGGTCTTTACGCAAAACTTTATGGCGAGTATCAGTGAGACAGGTGAAAGGTGCAAGGACAAATCAACTCCCTTAAGCCGCCTTTAACCTTGCCCCTTTAACCTAGAAAACCTATGACTGAAAACTACGACCTACACTGCCATTCTACCGCTTCCGACGGCGCATTATCGCCCACGGCAGTCGTGCAGCGCGCCCATGAATACGGCGTCACCTCGCTGGCTTTAACCGATCACGATACCGTCTCGGGACTCAACGAAGCCCAAGCTGCGGCAGACACAGCAGGCATCAAATTAATACCCGGCATAGAGCTGTCAACCAGCTGGCAGAATAAATGCTTTCACATTGTCGGGCTGGGTATTGACCCTGCCTATCCGCCGCTTGCCGAAGCCACCCGCAACCTGCAAATCATGCGTACCGAACGCGCCGAAAAAATCGCCGATAAGCTGGAGAAAAAACGCATTCCCGGCGCGCTGGAAGCCGTCAAAAAAGCCGCTGGAGAAGGCATGATCACCCGCACCCATTTCGCCGACTTCCTGCTTTCGCAATTCCATGTTTCCACCCAGCAGGAAGCTTTCGACCGCTATCTTGGCGCCGGAAAAGCCGCTTTTGTTGCTACGACCTGGTCTGACATGGAGGTGGCAATAAACTGGATTACGGGGTCCGGCGGCGTTGCGGTATTGGCGCATCCTTTACGCTACAAACTGACCGCCAGCTGGATGAAACGCCTGTTAGCCGCATTCAAGGAAGCCGGAGGCCAAGGCATTGAAGTCGTAACGGGCCGATATAATAGCGACGAAATAAAACTGGTTGCCGGTTATGCAACGCGTTTTGAGCTGGCCGGTTCAGTTGGTTCCGACTTTCACAACCCGGCCAACCCATGGGTAGAATTAGGCAAACTTGCGCCCCTGCCTGAGAGCATCAAGCCGGTATGGGAGCTACTTGGGAACTGACGTTATGCAGTAATTTAAAAAATCACCACGAAGGCACGAAGAACACGAAGTTTTGCCGGGTTTTCTTCGTGAACTTCGTGCCTTCGTGGTGAATTAATCAACTTGCTTAAACCCACAACTCCATCCTAATTTAATGAGCAACGCCACATGAACTTTTGGGAAACCAAGAAACTATCTGAAATGACCACCGAAGAATGGGAGTCATTATGCGATAACTGCGGCAAATGCTGCCTGCATAAACTGGAAGACGAAGACACCGGCGACATCTACTTTACCAGCGTCGTCTGCAACCTGATCGATCTGGATACTTGCCGCTGCACCCGTTATACCGAACGCACCCAATTAGTCCCCGAATGTCTGGACTTAAAACAACACGACTTTGCCGAATACAACTGGCTACCGGCAACCTGCGCTTACCGGCTATTGAGCGATGGCGAAGAACTGCCATCCTGGCATCCCCTGCTATCAAAAAGCGCCGAAAGTGTTCAGGACGCTGGTGTTTCAATCAGCAGTTATGCGATGAAAGAATCTGAAATAGATGATTTGGAAGACCATATTATCGAATGGCTGGAGTAATTATTTCATCTTGGAAGGTAGATGGATCGTCTCACCGGCAACCATGAAGGCGCCTTCCCCTCGATGATGAATCGTCCGCGGATGTTCCTTCCGTGGGTCAATCCAGGCTACAACAACCCCAAGGATAAAGAGATTGTATTTCGCAACCATCGTCTCATCGACGACCCTGCATTCAAGATTGGCGTAGCATTCGTCGATAAGCGGCGCATCGACGCACAAAGCGGCCATTGGCGTGAGCCCGAACTCCTTGAACTTGTCGACCGTTCGTCCTGAGCAGTTCCCGCAGTCCACCACCTGTTTCGACAGCTCCACCGTTGGAATGTTGATCACGCATTGCTTGGTTGCTTTCAAACTATCGAAGGTGAAGTTCCCATTGCTGATTACGCAACCTACCAGCGGCGGCTCAAACTCCATCATGGTGTGCCATGACATAGTCATGATGTTCGCCCGGCCCTCTCTGGCGGTGGAGACCAGTACAACCGGCCCCGGCTCAAGCAGACCGTAGACCTTGGACAAAGGAAAGGATATTTTCGACATATCGACACCCTCTTGTTTTCTGGTAAACGCGTTATAAGCTGCGTTTGATTTCAATTACAAGACTTCTGTAGCTGCTTGTTAACCTTTCTCCAACTCTACATCCAAACTTTCTTGATATTGAAGGAGAGGTATTTCCCTTACGTCAATATTTCCATTTGCAAACTTTTTGAGTTTTTTGTCATGACTATAAATGACTGCTGCGTTTTTTGCGATAGCAGTTGCAACAATCATACAATCTGCTTTTAATTCCTGTCTAGTTGCTTGCAATTCATCTTTGATAATATCAACTAGCCCTGATTCTTTTTTCTCTCTCCATAGTTTGGCAAAAAGAGCTGAAGCTTGAGTATCATAAGGCAGAATTTGAAAACTATTTTTAAGTAAATTAATAATCAAAGGATGGTGTTTAGGTTCGATTGCAGTGAGTAATTCACCTACAACAATAGATGGAACCATAATTATTATTTTGTTTTTACGACAATCATCAAAGAAAGCTTTAGTTCTATGAATCATTGTCTCTTGTCCATCAGCAGCGTATTCTCGAATTCCCCAAATAAGCGGATGATTGTCAACACATACAAGCTTCATTACACATCTCCTTCATATCGGAGATGTGAAACATATTCTTCAACATCTCTAACGTTAGTAAACTGCTCACCCAATATACTAGCCAACTCCTTAAACATTAACTTAGGATCCATGTTTTTAAATTCCTCTACAGAAGTTATTTGAAATTCCTCTAATTCAAGAGTCTTTGAATCCCATTTGGCTTGACCGTAAAATCTAGCTAATGAATAAAGCTGATGTCCAAGTTCTTTTGCAATGTTCTCCGGCACTTCACAATACATCGTTGCTCCATCAGTAAGTTCAATCATTGCCTTAGGTGTTTTTCCTCCAACACGTATAACCTTTCCAACTATTTCTGACCAACCTTCAATAAAGGTTGGAAATGGTATTTGAGTATTCGGTGTAATAGTCGCTATTTCGATTTTCTCACCAGTCCCAAAGATTGCATTACAAGTATGTTTTTTTGAAAAATTAGAAATAACTTGCAATGATTTAACTGTTTGCGGTGTAAGTAAATCGAAATCCCCATTTCCTATAGCCTCTGCTGTAGCTAAAAAGGCAGGAATTACAACTGACGCCATTGTTGTTTTAAATTTTAAACCAATACTTTTATCCTCAATGGCATATATTCCAACAATTATATGCTCCTTAGATAAAGTAGGGTCCGCTTTCAAAGCTTCTGCCACAACCATATCTTCTACAGATTCAAGAATCTCTGCGATTTCTTTAGAGCGAATTAGGCCTGGGCTTATTCCTTCGCCTTTTAATCTTATTTTTATCTCTTCATCCATCTATATGCACCGTACGCGGAACTCGCTAACAAGGCTAACGAGATATATACAACATTGATTATCTTATAAAAACCTAACTTGTATATTCTTCATAAATTCATCTACTTAATTATTTTTATTGAACCTAGCCCGTAGGTGTGTTTTTAGCCACCTATTTTATATGATAGTAACAGCGTCAAAATAATCTGGATAGCTAATATTTAAGAGCTACCGATCTATATGCGGATCAAGATGGACGATATGCCCATGATCGTCAAAATAAACGGTAATCATTGGCACATTTCGGCACTGTCGCAATTCATCGGCTTTCACTTGATAAAACGCGCACAGCTCTGCGTCGTTAACAATTTTATGAGCTGCCGGAAGCATCGCCCTGCTCCGGAATTTGCGATAACTTATCCAGCATAACCAGAGCGCAACCATTACCAACAAAGTTACAACGTAAATCTCCATCAGCTCCAGCAGGCTTTTATAACCGCCAAACCAGCGCATTTCGTTGATCATCTTTCTATCGCCCAGCACCCAGCTGCTTAAGGTAACCAAGGGAATCAACAAATAAACCCACATCACCCAACAGACGGCCCAAACAAATAAAGCCCCTGCCCGTTTTTGCAGGCTTTGCAGCTGCGGGGCGTTAATAATGTATTCTTTCATTTCTCGCGCAAGCCTCTGTCCACGGTGACCCATATCGCACGTTGTCCGCGTTTCTTTTTTATCGCCCGAACCGAACCGACGATGGTGGTGCCGACGTTTATCAGCCAGTACACCAGGGGATACCATACCATCCAGTAATAATACCGCGCGACGCCGCCGGTACGGGATTCGTAATGCGAATCTATGAACAGGCTGACGCCGAATTGTATAAGACAGGTCAGGCTCAGCAACATGCTGGTCCAGTTGGGACTTAGATCGTGCAACGATTCGCTGGTCGATTCGTTAAACAATGCCACGGGTGCGTAAAGCACATGCAACAGTATCAAGAACGCCCAGAAGATGCTGATCAGGCATTCGCCGTATAACAGCCACATGCCGCGGGACGACCAGCGAAACAGATCGCGAAAATAGCGCAACAATACTTCGGTTCCGCCCTGCGCCCAGCGTGATCGTTGCTTCCACAAGCCATGCAGGGTTTCCGGCATCAACACCCAGCACAAGGCGTTCGGCTCGAAATAGATCGACCAACCGGCCAGTTGTAACTTCCAGCTGATGTCGATATCTTCGGTGACCATGTCGTTGCTCCAGTAACCGACATCGTGCAGTGCGGATTTTCTAAATGCCGCAATAACGCCGGAGACGGTGAAGACCTGTCCGTAAGACCGTTGCGCCCGTTTGATCATGCCGACGATGGCTGAAAATTCGCCGACCTGAATCCGGCCTAACAGTGTGGAGCGATTGCGTATGCGCGGATTGCCGGTGACCGCACCGACATTCGGATTATCCTGAAAATGCCGCACCATCCAGGCGACGGCTTCGGGAGCCAGCAACGCATCGCCGTCGATGCAAATCAGGATTTCATTGTTGGCCAGTAACGCGGCGGTACGCAAGCCCATCGCCTTGCCCTGGTTGGTGTGCAAATTGACCACGCGTAGTTGCTGATGCTGTTCGGCCAACTCCTGCAATATTTCCAGCGTGTTGTCCTTGCTGCCGTCATTAACGGCGATAATTTCGAAGGCCGAGTATTTCTGCCGCAGCAAAATTTCCACGGTTTCGCGAATATTGTCCCCTTCGTTATAACAGGGAATCAGAATCGAAACCGGCGGCTGCTCGGTTAATTCGGGCAGGTGTTCGGCATTGCCTTGCTGACGCCATTCATGACGAAAATAAAAAATCAGCGCGCCGAACATCCAGATGTAGGCCATAAACAAAGGATAGTAATAAATGAATCCTTCGATGGTGCCATCCAGCGGTTCCCATGCAGTCACAAAATCATGCCATTGGCTCTGTAGTATTGCGATCACGTTTTGTAATGAAATATTCATGGTTTTTCAGGGCAAACGGCATCGCCCGCCCTATTCAGGTTGATTAAAACAAAATTCATGATTAAGGTTGGATAGGAAGTGAGAAATGTTGTTGTAAATCAGCCAGACGCGGCTGATCCTCAAAAACATTGTCAGGATAATAGCCAATGTGGCTGGCGCCCAATTTTTTCAGCAACTCCAGTTGCCCGATAAAGACCGGCATCGGAATTTTCTGCCCAGTTTTCCAATTGATCGATTGCAGCTCGAACACGGTTTTTTTAAGGCCGTCGGGCTGTTTAGTCGCTGTTTTTACCAATTGAGTGAGCCACTGTTTAGGGTTTTCCGCCTCTTCCATAAACGGCATGGCTTCGATGGCGACATAATCGTAATGCGCTAAAAAGGATTTAAACGACTGCGCGTACCATTCTTCGCTGTAAGGCTTTAACAAAGGCAGCGCATAAAAATTACGCGCAGTCTTTATGCCGGGTCGATAAATACGCACCCGACTTGCCAGCTCGTCGGTAAATTGGTTAATCAATTCGGTTTTATGTTGCGCCCACGCCATGCGCATTTTGCTGGTCGCATGCAACTGTTCGAATTGGTCGGGCAGGCCCCACGCCTCTTTCGTATAAGCCAACGCTACCGGCGATACATCTTCATAATCCGATAAAATGCCGTCGTCATGAAACAGAATGCCGTCAAAACTACAATGCTTGGCCAAGTCTTCGTAAATTTCGGCTACGTACTGACGCGCTTCGGGATTGAACGGCGATAACCGGGTATAAACATGGCTGGCGTTTTGCGCCTTGCCGTCCCGCCATTCCTGAACATACCAGGATTCCGGCGCTTTGCCCTGATAGGCCATAATCGGCATCCATGCATAAACTTTCACTCGGGCTACGGTTTTTAATTGCCAGGCAACCCGACTGAACAAATCCTGTTTTACCGGCAAATGGCGGTTGGGAAAATATAATGCATCGGCGTTGCCGTCGCCGTCAGGGTCGGCATAGGCTTGCAAATAGACTGTGTTGATATGCATGTCTTTGATGCGTTGAATCGCGGCATCCAGATTATGCTCGGTTTGCTCGGGGTCTTCATCGTAAAGATAATCCAGGTCCAGATGCGCTACCCGCAAAGACCTGCCGGTACGCATCCCGGTCACAAGCTCCGCAAATTGGCTGAGATCGGGGTTATCGACCATAATCAAGCGACGCAACGCGCTAATATCCGCCACCGTATTAAAGCCGTCCACCAGCCCCATCGTCATCGGCATTCCGGCTTCACGCGACGCCTGCACGGCAATTTGGTTATATTCTCCATACGGCCAAACCATGGCCCTGGGTCTGACGCCCGCATGTTGAAAAATGAACTCGGCGCTTTTCAACAGAGCCGCATTGATACGTTCGCGATACTGTTCATCGGTTTCGTAAACCAGCATCGGGTCGTCATACAGCCGGGTAACCGCCGCTGCCTGAGAATTGGCTTGCGGATTGGCATTCACGCCTTTATGCAGGTCGTAACTGTGCGAGGCGACCTCTACCAAACCGGACTGCACCATTTCTCTTACCTGCTCCCAGTTGAGCAATGGCTTGCCCGGCTCGTCCGCCGTGACGTTGCCGTCCATCCAGGTTCCCACCAGCGCAACCGTAGCCGGATAATGATGCTTCTTTAATAGCGGAAAGACGCGGTTATAAAAGCTCAGATAGCCGTCATCAAAGGTCAACAGCGCGGCTTTATCGGGTAACGTATCTTTCCCCGCTGCCGCATCGAGAATATTTTGCACGCTGACAATCTTGTAGCCGTTTTGTTTCAACCAGCCTAGATGCTCTTCAAGATGATCGACACTGACATCCATCGAATTAAAAGGCGGCTTGGCGCCTTCCGCCCCGACGATGTCGTGATAATTGAGAACCAAAAAGTGATGCTCTTTGGCAGATGCGTAACCAAAAAAACCGATAAGAAAAAACAACAAAAACGCTTTATTTAAGTAATTGACTGCGGTAACAGGTGTAAAAATGGTCATGACATCCGGATTGAAAAAAGAAAAACTCGCCAACGGGTGACAATATTAACCGAAAAATGTGCAAACCGGATTGAATAATCGGTTGAACATGATTGCATGATCGGCTCCCGACCACAAAATCCGTCCAACAAGCTGTTACTTAACAAAAAAGCCTATTATTTCCATGCGCTAAATAAACGCCGCCCAGCCCTCTTGATATGACTGAATTAAAAATCAAGATCCTCGTCATAAAAATCACCGAGCTGTTCCTGCAAACGTTTTTTCTCCCAATACAGTTCAATTTTTCTGCGCGCAGCCATCTTTTTTGCCGCGCGCTCGCTTTCGTTAGGAAGCGTTATATATTCACCGCTCAAACCCAAATCGAAGCCTTCAATATCAAGATCAACTTCATCTTTGCTTTTGTCGGCACCGACTTCAGGCGCGGATTTATCGGGTACGGATTTAGATACTTTCATAGTCGTAATTAATCTGGCTTTAAAAATTCACTTTTTAATTACTTATGACAAGCTTGTAAAGCGAAATTTTAATTCCGCCATAATAAAAGCCTGTGATGAACAAGAGGTCGTATATTCATTTTTAAAAAATATCAATTGCTTGGGAGAGCTATACCTAATCAGCGCTTTCATTTTTTATCTGTCACAGTGTATTTCTCGGTTCACCAACCATATTTTTTTACCTTACGACTTTTTTAAAGATTACAATGCCCGACATACTGGACCATCTTACTTAACGACACACCGTAATCTATGAAAGCAAGCGTACAAATTTTAATCGGTATGGCATTTATTGCACTGACAGCCTGTTCGACTCAAGAGGTCAAACAGGACGCAAAAGCCGTCTCGGCTCCCGATAAAGTACCCGCAATACCTGAGGATTCATCGAAATCAGGTCCAAATCCACCGCTGACCTGGGTTAAAGGCAACAAAACATTAAACCTGGTCAGGATCATGGATGGCGGAGCCTGTAAGAATGATTTTCAAGGCGCTAAAGGCGCATTTCTTGTCTACGCCGATCCAGCCGATATAGAGCGAATTAAACGCGATAAAGGGCCGCAAGTCTTCAGCGACTTCGAAAACAAAATTCAAACCTTTGCGACAGAAGCGTTGCAGGAAGCCATCAATACAACCAATCTCGCGGAAGATCCTTTTGCCTTGGGCGCAGACGAAGCCCAAGAGAAACTGACTAAACAATTGTCCAATAACTTTCGTAATAGCGTGGCTGATGCCGTTAAACTATTCCAAAAAGAAACCACCTTGACGATTGATGTTGTTCCATTTACCCCGTCATTTATTTTTTATCAACAAGGCTGCGAAGCCACGCATTCGGAACCGGAGAACTAGGATTACAAGGTCATCCGGGCTTTTCATCAGCGAACAAACAAGAGGTGAGCCATTATGGGTTGGAGAGAACGTACACATGAAGACACTTATTCCGATGCAGATGTCGAACAGCGTCTAAAGGAAGAGTTGCCGCACTGGTATCTGGAAAACGGCTGGATTCGGCGCAAATACAAAACCAGCGGCTGGAAAGCGACGCTGATGGTTGTTAACACCGTAGGACACTTGGCTGAGGCGGCATTCCATCACCCTGACCTTACCGTTTCTTATGCCTTTGTGATCGTTAAACTAATGAATCATGCGGCTAAAGGCATTACCAACAAGGATTTTGAATTAGCCCGTAAAATCGAAGAGGTGGTGATGTGGCAGCCCGGCAAAGAGGGCGGCGCATTAGAAGGCACGCCCGATGACCCGCGGTTTAAATACATCAAATATGATTAGGCCGAATTAAAACTATCGTTAATCGAGCACTAAATGTTGGGTTGCCAAACCGCAGGCAACCCAACCGGCTTTTCATCCCGTCATTGCTGACTGGGAATCCCACGAATTTCAAAAACCGGGATAATGACCGCGCTTAATTTAGCCGGTCATACGCCCTATCTTTCGAGACTTATCGCGACCTCGCTCTCTAAACACCTACAAATTTTAAGTTTTTTCGCGCTAAAACTGGCAAATAATCAAATTCTATCTATTCTTTGTCACACTTTAGTTGAGAATTGATGAATGACCCTATACCGCCAATTGATTGCTTGCAGCAACGAACAAAATAACGCCAATGAACCCACCGAATTTAATGTGTTTTTGTTGCCGGACTCAGATGCTTTTAACTTTACCGATAGCAAGTTACCAGATAATTTCTTAAAAAATCTTGTTTTTCTTGTTGCCAAAAAGCCCAAACGATTAATTACCCACATTCAGCGCATTCACCACTGTTACCAAGCAAATTTACAGGAGCCGCTTTTTGCCGCACTGGTTGATTTACTGGTTGTTTTAAATGGACGGGGAAAAGCCATCAGCCGACGGATGATAATTGGGACAAAATCAAAATTGTCAGATGATCAATATAAGAAGCTGCAGACATTCATGACTGAGGATTTTGACGTCGCACTGCTGTCCGGGAATCAATACTCTGTTTTTACAAAAGGCCTGGTTGGAACCGGAAATCTGGTTCAACAGATTGAAGCGCCTGATAAGCAACCATATGACCCGCTAGTCCTGGCTCATGATTATATTGAATACAGCCAACTCGATGAAGCAAAGGACGTGCTGGAAAAAGCCATCGTCAATCAACCGCAGAGACTGGAACTGCATCAGTGCTTATTAGAACTTTATAAATCAACTCTCGACACTTCGGGATTTACAACAATGTTCAATATTTTAGCGGGCCTGGATGTGGTAATGCCCAATGACTGGAGTACCTTACAGGCGTTTTTTAATGAGCGTAAAAAATGAGCGATAAACGCAAAAGCCCTTTAAAAACCGCTCTCCACGGCATGGATGAAAGAGCTTATAAAATGATGGCGATGTATCTTCAAGGACCCTGCAAAGGAGCCGCTGTTGTTGTTGAAGACCTGAAGGCTGAAATTGATATTATCGATGCCGATTCCGTAAAAGCCAAAACGCTACTCAAGCAGAGACTGACTGAATCGACCAAGCCGATTATTGCATTATCCCTACAGGAACTGACCTTCGAAAACATTCTCTATGTAAAAAAACCTGTCAAGACCTCCGACCTACTGTTCGCCTTGAGCGAAGCCCGCGCGATTTTATCCGTAAAGAAAAAGTCGGGTAATCAAGTTAACGCCTGTACGCAAAATACAGCCTCACGTCAGTCGCAGAAGCCGGTTACCAAGCCTGAAAGTCTTTTAGATCCGGTTAAAAAGCAGGCTACGAAGACTGACGAACAGAAAAAAACCTCAAAACATCAAACGGCAATGCAGCTTGATGAAGGAAAATTTAATGCCTTTATAGGATCCGTTCCAGGCCTGGATGTGAATGATCCTAAGCAATTTCCCGATGCAACTTACAACCCTAAAGATTATTTTCAGGGATACGTTCAGTCAGCCTTAATGGTCGCTGAAGCCAAAAAACAGGTAATGCGCTTAAACTCAGGCTGGAAGCCGCTTATTATTTTTCCTCATAACCGTGAAATCTGGCTTGATGCCGATGACAAACAACTGAGAGCTTTTGCCGGTGTGGGAATGAATAAAATTTCAGGACCGGGGATGACGCTTACTCCTGAGGAATCAATTGCGGCATCAGTTCAAGAGAGCTTAGAAAAATTTCATGACCAGGATGCTTTTCTGTGGAAACTTGCTGCGTGGACGTCTAAAGGACGTTATCCAGGCGCTCTGGATATTTACAGACCGGTTTTTTTAAAGCACTGGCCGAATTTTACCCGCCTTGTAGTCACGCCTCATGCATTAAGGATTTCAGCATTGCTTATGGCAAGTCCCAGAACTTTGCCTGAAATCGCTGAAGTTTTAAAAATCAAACCGCAATATGTGTTCGTATTTATCAGCTCAGCTTATGCGCTCGGCTTGATTGGACAAGCTAAAAGAGAAGCGGATGAAATCGTTCAACCATCAGTCGTCAAAAAAACTGAGCAACAGGGTCTGTTAAGTAGAATTATCGGAAAATTGCGTGCAAATAAATCATAGAGTTGGAGCAATATGAGTCATTACAAAATCATTTTTACCGGCCCGGTGGGTGCGGGTAAAACAACGGCCATCGAATCAATCAGCGATATAGCACCCATTAAAACGGATGCTTCTGCCAGTGACATGACGAAGACCAAAAAATCATCAACAACGGTAGCCATGGACTACGGCATTATGAATCTTGCCGGCGGTGAGAAAATTCATCTTTATGGCACGCCCGGGCAAGAACGTTTTGATTTTATGTGGGATATCCTGACAACAGGCGGCATAGGCCTGATTTTGCTGCTTGATAACACCAGAGCGGATCCTTTTCAGGATATGAAATTCTTTCTGGATTCATTTCAGAAATTCATAGCTGAAACGAATGTAGCCATTGGGGTGACACAAATGGATCTGAGTAATAAGCCGACCATTAACGATTACCATAGCCAGTTGCGAGCGATGGGCATAAAACCACCGGTGTTTTCTGTTGACGCCAGAGTCAAAAATGATGTGTCTCTTTTAGTGCAGTCATTGCTGTATTCTCTGGATCCCGGAATTGAGGCATGAAACATGAACGCCTATTCGTTAACAGAAGGGTTATACCTGTATCCAACGCCGGCCGGTGCTTATTATGCTGCTTGTTCCGTGGAAACCGATAAGCCGCGTCAATTTTTAAGAGCATTACTAAAACAGCAGCAAACCTGTGCGCTCAATGTAGCCAATCTGCAGCAGCTGATGGGGCAGGATGAAGAACAAAAATGTATGGAATTACTGCATCATTGCCAGAAGCTAGGCTGGGTTCAGGGACTTGATGCCGTACTTGAATATCCGCAAGGCGCATTAGAAGCAATATTGCCTGAACTGTTAAGTAAAATTTCAGAACATGGCAAAGTGTTATTAGCCGATAGCCAAGGTTTCTATCTGGTCAGTAATGGATTTCCCCATGAGGTTGCCGAAGAACTATCGGCATTAAGTGCTGAAATTGCAACCGTGCATGAGCGCCGATCCGGTTTATTGATGAACAACATGGGACTGGCAAGCCACGCCTGGGCAGTCATTGACGCAACCGGGAATAGTCAGGTTGGGTTCTGGCCGTTATTTATCGGTAATAATCGCTTTGTTGTAGCCATTTCAGGAATCCCCCATTTTAACCAGCCGGAATTTGTTTCTCTGGTTTGGGCATTAAGCATACGCTATGCGACTAAATAACATTGAATCTAAACTTACTATCACAAGCTTACCGAAGAAGAGGAAATAAAAATGCGAGCAGATATGCTGACTTCTGTATTAACAGAACTTAATGGTACTTCAGCAGATATACAGGCATCAGGCGTTATATCAACCGATGGCCTGATGATGGCTTCTGTATTACCGGCCGGCTTGGATGAAGACAGGGTTGGCGCGATGAGCGCAGCCATGCTCTCTTTAGGCGACAGAACCGCTAAGGAACTGGCAAGAGGCACATTAGAGCAGGTGTTGATTAAAGGTGCGTTGGGATATGTACTGATGACTTATGCGGGCGAAGAAGCGGTCTTAACGGTCATGGCGAAGCCTAATGCCAAATTAGGCCTGATTTTTCTGGATGTAAAACGCGCAGCAGAGAGCATTGCTGACTTGTTATAGACTACTTATTAAGAGGACAGCCAATGCTTCATGATATGAAACCTGAAGATATAGCCGGAGATTACCAGGAGATTACCCTGAATCTCTTCGGCAATATGACGCGTAAGATTTTATATACCCAAGTTGAAACACCCTACCCTGACGGCAAACTTATCGTATCGACCACAGATCCGAGTGGTGTGATCACTCATGTGAATCAGGCTTTTGTTGAAATGTCGGGCTATACGAAAGATGAACTTATCAATTCGCCGCATTCAATATTAAGACACCCGGATATGCCGCCGGCAGCCTTCAAAGATCTATGGGACACCGTACAAAAAGGGAGCAAATGGCAAGGATTTGTAAAAAATCTGCGTAAGGATGGCGGTTATTACTGGGTCAAAGCAACCGTCATCCCCAATGTCCGGAATGGCAAGGTAACGGGTTATACCTCCGTACGTCGAAAACCCTCTCGAACCAAAGTTGAAGAGTGCATCAAGCTTTATCCGACTTTGTTTTAATCCACACGGAACCTAATCATGTCGAATTTATTTACAATCAGTCCAGATTTTTCCCCTGATCGCATTTCCGGTTGGTATATTTTTAACACCTGGTTTCAAAAGCAGACAGGAGAAGCCATCCATTTGAAAATGTATGACAATTTTCATAGTCAGATAGCGGCTATCAAAAATGATGAAATTGATTTAATTTATGCCAACCCCTTTGATGCCGCGATGCTGGTGCGTGAAAAAGGCTTTTTACCCTTAGTAAAACCCTTTGGCAAAACTGATGAAGCTATTATTGCCGTCAACGCCAAAAATACTGTAGAAGACGCGGCCCATTTGTCACCCGGTATCCGGGTTGCTGTTACTGAAGACCCCGATGTGCGCTTGATGGGCATGATCATGCTGGAGCCTGGCGATTTGGATGCCAACAATATGAAGATCGATATTTATGATACTTATGTTCTAGTTGCAAAACATTTGTTACGCGGGGATGCCGATGTCGGCATTTTCCTGGCTGAAGCTTATGATGATTTATCGAATATGATTAAAAGCCAACTGAAAATTTTAGTTCGCAGCCAGATTAGCGTTATTCATCATTCACTGATGATCGGGCCGAAACTGGCCGGAAAACGGGATGAATTTCAAAGCCTGCTAGTAGAAATGAGCAATGATGCAAAAGGAAAAGGCGTTTTGGAAGGCTTGGGGTTTGATGCCTGGATTGGTATTGAAGATGAAGAGATGGAATTTATGATCGATCTTATGGATACATTGAATACTTAAAAATAACGCCAACCGCTATTCGTCATGGAATCGAGCATCAGAGAAATAATAACAACGAGCTTGAGGACAAATTATAGCGGCACCAAAAACAAAGCGGATGCTAAGAAACGAACACAAAAATGCATATTGGGGTAGATGCTCCATGCATCAACTTAAGAGAATAAGGGAATGTGAAAAAAGCAGGTGTTCAACAACTACACAGTTGAACGCCTGCTTAAATCTATGCGCATAGGGTTCACTGCTTGGTTTGATTGTAATGGCTTAGACTTGAGCTCATAAACAACACCAGCAAGACTACCCAAACCTACGCCCGGCTACTCAATTATCTTTAGTTTTAATAAGTGTACGCGCCGACTATCCGCCCTGATCACTTCAAATTTCATGGTGCCCACGACAAGACTCTCGCCTTTTTTGGGCATGTGTTCAAGCTGACTGACAATAAAACCGCCGATGGTATCGTATTCATCAGTTGCCAGGTGCGTGGAAAAGTATTCGTCAAACTCATCCATAGGCGTCAGCGCTTTAATCATATATTCATTTGAACTACGCTGAAAAATATAGCCTTCGTCTTCATGATCGTCGTGTTCGTCTTCAATCTCGCCGACGATTTGTTCTAACACATCTTCAATGGTGACCAAACCTGCCGACTGGCCGTACTCATCGACAACAATAGCCATGTGATTACCGTTGGTGCGTAATTCTTTAAGCAGCACATTCAAGCGCTTGCTTTCCGGCACAACACAGGAAGGCCGCATTATTTCATGTACTTTCAGGGTTTTATTTTCCAAGATGCGGGCCAGCAAATCCTTGGCTAACAGGACGCCAACCACCTTGCTGCGGTCGCCGTCAATAACCGGGTAGCGTGAATGCCCAAACTCGGTAACCAACGGCATGATGGTCTCCAGCTCGGCATCTTTAGGTACGACAACCATTTGAACGCGGGGAATCATAATATCCCTGACCCGCATTTGAGACACCTGTAAAACGCCTTCAATCATGGATAACGCATCCGTATCCAACAAACGTTTTTCCCGTGCTTCTCTTAATATTTCAAGTAGATCTTCAAGGTCTTGCGGCTCCCCAGTCAGTAAATGGCTGATTTTATCAACCCAGCTTTTCTGCGGGGAGTTTCTACTTGGGGGTTGTTCATCACTCATTTATCGTTTACCTCTGTATAGGGATTATTTATATGTAATTTGTTTAAAATGGCTATTTCTTTGTTTTCCATAAGCTCGGCCTCATCATCGTCGATGTGATCGTAACCTAATAAATGCAACACGCCATGCACAATGATATGCGCCCAATGGTGCGCTAATAGTTTGTCCTGTTCCAGCGCTTCTTTTTCCACTACCGGGGCACATATAACCAAGTCGCCCAGTAAATCCAGTTCAATACCTTCGGGCACGTCAACCGGAAAACTGAGGATATTGGTCGGACCTGATTTATGGCGATACTGTTCATTGAGTTCTGCGCTTTCCTGTTCGTCGACAATGCGCACCACAATCTCGGTGTCCTGCCCATAATCGTCCAACGCCGTATCGACCCAAAGCTGGATTTGTTGCTGATCCGGCTGCCCTTCTGATTCAAAAACAGCCTGAATTTCTATTTGGTTCACGACTCGGCCTTGTTTGCCTTCTCATAGGCTTCATAGGCACACACAATGCGCTGCACCAAGGGATGCCTGACCACATCGCGCGCCTCAAAAAAGGTAAAACTGATGCCTTCCACGTTTTTTAATACTTCAAGCACATGCCGCAAACCGGACATTTTTTCCGAGGGTAAATCGATTTGGGTCACATCGCCGGTCACCACCGCCGTCGAGCCGAAGCCCACGCGGGTCAAGAACATCTTGATCTGCTCGACGGTGGTATTTTGCGCCTCATCCAGAATAATAAAACTATCATTAAGCGTCCGTCCGCGCATAAAAGCCAACGGCGCAACCTCGATAATGCCTTTATCGATCATTTTCTCAACTCGCTCAAAACCGAGCATGTCGTACAGCGCGTCATACAAAGGCCGTAAATAAGGATCGACTTTTTGCGCCATATCGCCCGGCAGAAAGCCCAGCTTTTCACCGGCTTCTACGGCAGGACGCACCAGAATGATTTTCCTGACCTTTTCGCTTTGCAATGCCTCAATGGCGCAAGCGACGGCCAGATAGGTTTTGCCGGTTCCGGCCGGTCCCACGCCAAAGTTAATATCATGAGTCACAATTTTCCTCAGATATTCTTGCTGGTTAAGCCCTCTCCCCCTGATCATCCCGCATTTGGTCTTGATACTTACGTTTTGCTGGGACGACGTTGCCGGAGCATCCAATAATTCATCGATGGATGAATCCTGCATGGCTAAATGGACCGATTCGGCAGTCAGGTGTTCTTTTTCGGTGCTGGCAAATAATTTCTGCATAACGGCACAGGCCGCCTTGACCGAACTATCCAAGCCCGTCACCTTGAACTGATTGCCGCGATTGGCGATCTCGACCTGAAGACGCGACTCAATCTGCCGTAAATGCTCATCAAACTGGCCGCAAAAATTAGATAACCGGCTATTATCGGCTGGAGCCAGGGAAATTTCCTGTGAAATCATAAATCAATTGTTACCAACAATTTTATCAACGGAAGCATCGACCATACGGCCTCGTAAAGAATTGGGCAAAGCCTCGGCAATCAGCACATCGACAAACTGTCCGGCCAACCGGGGATGCCCGATAAAGTTAACGACCCGATTATTCTCTGTTCTGCCCTGCATTTGCAACGGATTCTTTTTAGACTGCCCTTCAACCAAAACCGTTTGCACGGTACCGATCATGCTCTCGGAAATGGCTGCCGTCATTTCGTTAATGCGATTTTGAAAACGTTCCAAACGCTGTTTTTTAACGTCCGCAGGCACATCATCCGGCAAATCGGCCGCAGGTGTTCCAGGGCGCTGACTATAAACAAAACTGAAGGATAGATCGAAGCCGATTTCTTCGATGAAAGACATGGTTTCTTCAAACTCGGCATCGGTTTCGCCGGGGAAGCCGATAATAAAATCCGATGACAGGTAAATATTGGGTCGCACCGCACGCAACTTGCGGATGATTTCAATGTAGTCGGCTCGCGCATGACCGCGCTTCATCATTTTCAAGATATGATCGCTGCCGCTTTGTACCGGCAAATGCAGATGGTCGACCAGTTGCGGAATTTCGGCAAAGGCCTCAATCAACTCATCAGTAAATTCCATCGGGTGCGAGGTGGTAAAACGAATGCGATCTATGCCCTCCACCGCCGCCACATAATGCAGCAATAAGGCAAAGTCGGCGATGTCGCCATCGTCCATTTCGCCGCGATAGGCATTGACGTTTTGGCCTAACAGATTGATTTCCCGCACGCCTTGTTTGGCCAATGAGGTAATTTCGGCGATCACGTCGTCCAACGGACGGCTGATTTCTTCCCCCCGCGTATAAGGCACCACGCAAAACGTACAATATTTGCTGCAACCTTCCATCACCGAAACAAAGGCTTTCGGGCCTTCCGCTCTGGGTTCAGGCAGCGCATCGAATTTTTCTATTTCAGGGAAAGAGACATCGACCACCGGCTTTTGCTGGCTACGCGCCTGATCGAGCAGCTGAGGCAAACGATGCAGGGTTTGCGGCCCGAATACTATATCCACAAAAGGAGCCCGCTTTTGAATCGCCGCACCTTCCTGACTGGCGACACAACCGCCAACGCCGATAATCACGTCGGGACGCTTGTCTTTAATCTTGCGCCATTTACCCAACGCCGAAAATACTTTTTCCTGCGCTTTTTCGCGTATCGAACAGGTATTCAGCAACAAAACATCGGCTTGTTTAGGGTCGTCAATTAATTCAAATCCATGTGAAGCGTTGAGTACATCCCGCATTTTATCGGAATCGTACTCGTTCATCTGGCATCCGTTGGTTTGAATATATAGTTTTTGTGTCATATTTTTAATAGTAAATCATCCAAAAATCACTGAGGCCACACCCCCGATTCTAAAGTCCGCTTCTTGATTTTATTGAGACGGAACGGCGGTGCTAAGCCACCTTATAGTAATGAAAAAAGCCCGGGACAATCGGCCAGGGCTTAGTAAGTAACGGCTATTATAACCTGAACACGGTTTAAACAGAAAGTATGCACGGGACTGGTGTTTCCGGTCGCACCTAAATAGGCTAATCCCTGCCTACAGAGCTAGCAACCATCAATCCAGTTAAAACTCTTCCCATTCATCGCTGCTGGCTGGCTGTAACGGCTTTGCCTTGACCGGCATTGGACTTTTATTGACCGCCGGCGTTATCCGGGCAGGAGGTTGTAAACTATTTGATCTACTGTCAACAGTAAAGCGTCCAACTGTAACCGACAAACTCTGCGCCTGTTCTTCCAGAGATTCGGCTGCAGCAGCAGCCTGTTCGACCAGGGCTGCATTTTGCTGAGTCACTTCATCCATTTGACCGATGGCCTGATTAACCTGCTCGATGCCGGAAGTTTGTTCAACAGAGGCATTTCTAATCTCGGACATGATGACAGTAACGCCGCGAATCGCACCCACAATTTCTTCCATGGTTTTCCCGGCTTGGGCAACCAGTTTAGTGCCGTCCTCCACTTTTTCTACCGAATCGCTAATCAAGCTCTTGATTTCTCCTGCGGCAGCGGCGGCGCGCTGGGCAAGATTACGCACTTCTCCAGCCACCACGGCAAAACCCCGCCCTTGCTCACCGGCGCGAGCCGCTTCTACTGCGGCATTGAGGGCAAGAATATTGGTTTGGAAAGCAATGCCGTCAATCACCGTGATGATGTCCACAATCTTGCGTGAAGATTCATTAATACCTTCCATCGTCGTTACCACCTGATCAACTACCGCAACGCCCTTGCCCGCAATATCGGTCGCGCCGACAGCAAGCTGGTTGGCATATTGGGCATTTTTTGCATTCAACTGTACCGTAGAAGTCAGCTCTTCCATGCTGGCGGCAGTTTCTTCCAAACTGGCTGCCTGCTCTTCGGTGCGGTGCGACAAATCATTGTTGCCCGCGGCGATTTCTTTGGCGGCAGTATTGATATTGTTGGTGGAATCCTTGATCTCTTCTACCAGACTCCTGAGGTTTTCCACGGTGCCATTCATGCCGACAATCACTGCGCCGAAGGTGCCGGGGTAGTCCTTGCTGATCGTTTTAGTCAGGTCGCCTTCAGACAATGCACTCGCAATAATCGATATATCATCCAAACTGCCCAGAGCATCAAGCGAAAGGTTAATATCGTCTTTTAACTTACCGAGGTCGCCACGCCCTTCGGCCCGAACGCGCTGACTGATGTCGCCTTGCGCAACACCGCCCATAACGTTGCCGACATCGCCCAGCATAGATTGCATAGCCTGCATGGCTTGCATGGCACGGTCTACAGCAAGCCGGTATTCGCCTTCGACATTAACATCAACCCTTTTATTAAAGTCGCCCTCAGCAATGGCGTTCATCAATTCAGTGATGGCGCTTGTGGTGGCAGACAACGTTTTTGCAACAGCATTAAGCTGCTTCAGCGCCGTCGCAAACCCGCCATGCAACCCTTCAGGGTAGCTCTTCCGAGAAAAATCGCCATAGATGACATAGGCCAGAGAATAATACATATCTGTCTGTGCAGTTTCCACCTGATCCATCAAATCGTTCAGCAACCAGGCGAGCTGTTGAAGCGGCCGCTCTTTTCCGCCGATATAGGTAACTCTGACATCGACAGATCCCTGCCTCCATTCCCGGCTTGCACTCAGCAACTTCTTCAACAGCAGCTGGTCGCCTGCTCTTGATGCGCGCCACCAAACGACCGACAAAACCGATGCCAGCGTCAACAAAGACGGCACGATCACACTGCCACCGTCCAAAACAGGTAGCCACCCGTAAACCAGGGAACCGGCCCAGCAAAAAGCAACTACCGCTAACGCGGCAGCTTCATTATTCTTAAAGCGACTGTAAAACATTGATAAGCTCCTCGTAAGTAACGCCTTTATCTTTTAATACATTACCCAATACTGCGCCTGAAGCAGCCATAGCGTCTTTCGGCCCCGCGTTACGTTCGGCATCCAGCATGGCTCGATACACATCCGTCACAATCGGAATGGCTTTGGGGTTAGGCATGCGGCGCACAGAGCTGTAGCCTATCTTTTGTTTGTTTTTATCTTTCATCGGTGCAACATGGGTAAACACCCAGTAAAACCCGCCATCTTTCGACATGTTTTTGACGTAGGCAAAGATCTCCTTGTCTTCCGCCAGATAATCCCACAGCAACTTAAACACCACCCTCGGCATATCAGGATGGCGAATGATATTGTGCTGGCTACCCAGAAGCTCGTGCTCCTCGTACCCCGAAAACTCGATAAAAATATCGTTCCCGTAAGTAATCCGCCCAGTCAGGTCAGTTTTGGAAACGATGAAATCCTGCTCCCGCATCAACCGCTCCTTACTTGTCGGGATTATATCTTTTCTCTTCATTACTCTTCCTCGGTAATTGCTCTATGCCTACGCAATCGTCAGTTAATTATTCGACTAACAAAGCATTTGCCGTTCTTTAGCAAACTTGTCAGTCAGTTTATTTTTACCAAACGTCAGATAAAGAATTATATCCGTATTCTAAAAACCTGATCGCTCCCAATCCAGTCACTATTTTTCCACAACTTATCTGTGCCCACTTCTTGAAATCACATCGCTATAACCCTGGCAAAACAGCTGACGGCCAACTAACAAACGCCCGAGCATCGAAAATTCTTATCGGACCTCTATCCCGACTTTCCCTTAATAACATAAAAAAACCTGACACTCCAATTTTTCAACTCCTGCGCTTTGGCGTAGTTTTATAAAGGGCTTATTTTTACGACCACCCCGAATTTTGGATGATCCAGGTAATAAAGCTCGTTCAGTTTAATGAATCGCTTTTCATTTAACCGGTAAATCACCGCCTTCCCGGAACCACCGTCAAAATCAGAGCCCAGTTCCAAATCAACCGTCATTTGCAAGCCTTGATCGTGCTGCAGCTGGAGATAGCCATCCAACTTGCCGTAGGCACCCTGAATATGAACAGGCGCGATTACCCCTCCGCCTTCAATCGGCTGAACCCAGGCAACATGCAAGATAGGCCGGTAAGCCGAATCTTTAGCTAATGCCGCATAACTGTCATCCAGCGTTGTAGCATCCGGTTTTTTATAGGCCGACAGTTCAGTCAACGCGGATGGCCACTTAATCTGACTGGCGGTCTGCTCAAACACCTCGGTATTGGACATCGCTTGCGAAAATATGATCAGCTCTATTTGATAAGCGCCGCCTTCGGCTAAAAGCTGACTGCTGAAAAGCCCCAGCATTGCCGCCAAACCGTAAGCCATTATTCTAATCATCGTCATTTTTTAGCGGCCGGTTTAAGGGTTAATTTATCCAGCAACTCGGTGATAAACTCAAGCTTCTGCTCGGTCGTTTCAAACGGCTTGATAAACCTTAACTTATCCGCGCCGTCGAATTTATAAACCTGCGCCTGGGTTTGTATCAGGGAAATCAGCTGATCGGTATTAATATTGGGCGTCGCAGAAAAAATAAGACGCCCGCCGCCGGTATTGGCCTCTATTTTCTTGATGCCCATTTTTTCGGCCTGCTGCTTTAATTCGGCCACGCTGAACAACGTTTTTACCGGCTCCGGGAATAAACCGAAACGGTCGATCATTTCCACCTGCAACTCGCGTAAATCGTCCTTGGTTTCGGTGTTGGAGATGCGCTTGTACAGCACCAGACGGCCATGAATATCCGGCAGATAATCTTCCGGAATCAGCGCAGAAGTTTGCAGATCGACTTCCGGGCCTCTGTCCATCGGCGCATCAAGTTCCGGCTGATTGCCGGATTTTAGCGCATTGACCGCGCGCTCCAGCAGCTCGGTATACAGGGTAAAGCCGATCTCCTGAATCTGCCCGCTTTGGTCATCGCCGAGCAATTCGCCCGCGCCGCGAATTTCCATGTCATGCGATGACAGCATAAAACCGGCACCCAAATCGCCGGAGGCCTCAACCGCTTCCAACCGTTTAACCGCATCTTTGCTCAATAAGGTAAGCGGCGGCACGACAAAATACGCATAAGCCCGGTGATGCGAACGCCCGACCCGGCCCCGCAACTGGTGCAACTGCGCCAGCCCCAATTTATCGGCGCGATTGATAATAATGGTATTGGCGCTGGGTATGTCGATGCCGCTTTCAATAATGGTGGAACATAACAGCAGGTTAAAGCGCTGATGGTAAAAATCCAGCATGATGCGTTCCAGCTCGCGCTCCGGCATTTGACCGTGGGCGATCTCGATCCGCGCTTCGGGCACCAACGCTTCCAGCTCCCTGGCCATTTTCTCCATCGATTTAACATCGTTATGCAGGAAGAACACCTGTCCGCCGCGCTTGATTTCACGCAAACAGGCTTCCCTGATCTGGGCATCTATCCATTGGCTGATAAAGGTCTTGATCGCATGACGATTAGGCGGTGGGCTGGCGATAATGGAAATATCCCTCAAGCCCGACATCGCCATATTCAAGGTGCGTGGAATCGGCGTTGCGGTCAGGGTCAGCATGTCCAGCTCATTGCGCAGCTTTTTGAAATGTTCTTTTTGGGTCACGCCGAAACGGTGTTCTTCATCGATCACCACCAATCCCAGCGCTTTATACTTGATCTCTTTCGACAATAACTTGTGCGTGCCGATCACTATATCGACCTTGCCTTGTTCCAGATCATCGGTAATCTCTTTTTGCTGCTTGGTGCTGACAAAGCGCGACAGCACCTCGACGCGCACCGGCCAGTCGGCAAAGCGGTCGCGAAAATTCTGGTAATGCTGCTGGGCCAGCAACGTGGTCGGCACCAATACCGCCACCTGCTTGCCGTTTTGCACGGCAATAAACGCCGCCCGCATCGACACCTCGGTTTTGCCGAAACCGACATCGCCGCAAATCACCCGGTCCATCGGATGCGGGCTGGCCATGTCTTCGAGTATCGCTTCGATAGCGGTCTGTTGATCCGGCGTTTCTTCAAACGGGAACGCATCGGCAAACGCCGCATATTCGACATTTTCAACCGCAAAGGCATGACCTTGCTTAACCGCTCTTTTGGCATGAATCTCCAGTAACTCGGCGGCAACGTCCCGGATGCGCTTAATGGCTTTTTGCTTGACTTTGCCCCACTGGTCGCCGCCCAGTTTATGCAGCGGCGCATTTTCCGCGCTCATGCCGGTATAACGGCCGATTACATGCAGCGATGAAACCGGCACATACAGCTTGTCGTGATTGGCGTATTCCAGCGTCAAAAATTCCGACGCGATGCCGCCAATCTCCAAAGTCTGCAAACCTAAATAGCGACCCACGCCATGCTCCTGATGCACGACCGGCGAACCGATGGTCAGTTCATTCAGGTTATTGACGATATTTTCCAGCTCATGCGCTGCGGACTTGCGCCGTCTGCGCCGTTGCTGCACTTTTTCGCCGGATAGCAGCGTTTCGGTGATGATGGCGATGGCAGGATTTTCGAGCCACAAGCCATGATCCATCGGCGCAACAAGCAGGCACGGCGATACTTCGGACTGAAGAAACTTGTCCCAGCTTTCAACCTGCTTCACGGTAATCTTGTACTGCCTTAATTTTTCCATTAAGGCTTCGCGACGGCCCGCCGATTCCGAGACAAACAAAATCTTGCCGGCAAAACTATTTACAAACTGCTGCAACGCCTGAGCCGGTTGCTCCAGCTTGGCATCGATGGTGACATTGGGCAGCGAACGGCAGTTGAACGCAATACTGGCGGCGTCTTCGGCAGTATTGCCGCCGAGTGAAATACGGGCGAAGGCCCCGGTTCTTTGCGCCAGCTCATCGGTCGATAAGAACAGCAGTTCCGGCTTCAACAGCGGCCTGTCCACATCGTATTTCCGTTGCTGAAACCGGTCTTCGGCTTCGGCATAAAAAGCCTGCGCGGTCGCGTCAAATGTATCTGCCGTCACCAAAACCGCCGATTTCGGCAGGTAATCGAACAATGACGCCATTTGATCTACAAACAGCGGCAAATAATATTCAATGCCGCCGGGCGTGATGCCTTTGCTGACATCCATATAAAAATGGTTTTTAGGCGATGTTTCCGGAAAAGCATCCCTGAAAGCCTGACGAAAATGCTTGATCGCCTCATCGGTAAACGGAAATTCGCGGGCCGGAAACAGCTGGATCAGGTCGATCTTTTCCAATGATCGCTGCGTTTCAGGATCGAAGGTGCGGATCGATTCGATTTCTTCATCGAACAATTCAATGCGATACGGCGCTTTACTGCCCATCGGGAACAAATCGACTATCGAACCCCTGACCGCAAACTCGCCATGTTGGTAGACCTGCGAAACGCAATGATAGCCAACGCTTTCCAGCTTGATACGGTTCAGCTCCAGATTAAAATCATCGCCGACCTTAACCGCAAAACTATTAGCCAGCACATGCTCCCGGGGCGCCAACCGATGCATCAGAGTCGTCACCGAAACCACCAGTGCGCCGCGTTTGACCTGCGGCAGCAAGGCCAGCGTTTTCAGCCGTTCCGAGATAATTTCCGGCAGCGGCGAGAACACATCGTAAGGCAAGGTTTCCCAATCGGGAAAATTCAAAATGGGGTGTTCGCCCTGCAAGAAGAACGACAACTCATGCTCAAGCCGCAACGCGGTCTGATTATCCCGCGTGATCATAACAAACAGGCGATCTTCATTTTTAATGGCCGAAGCCAACGCCAGCGAATCGCCGCAGCCGGTCAAACCCGTCCAGATCAGTGATTGGTCTTGTTTTTGCGGAATTTTCGGAGAGAAAATTAAATTGTTAGCCATTAAAAAATCTTATATCTCGTTGCCACATGCCACGTGGAATCTGTAGTTAAGGCGCACTGCGCCACGAATCGCAACCAGCCCGTACAGACCGGAATCATTTCAGCATTATAGCCGCATAAGCGGGCTAATGTACGAGCGATAAACAAGATACCAACTCATTGCTTGTATACGGGTAATTCATCGCCTCGCCTTTTAGTAACGGCTTGCAATAAGGTACAATAATTTCCAGTTGTGCCAAGTACATCCCAAGACGACATGAACAGCAACAAACCATCACCTGCTACCATGTTGCTCGAATTTTAATCAAACAAGAGGTAACATCATGAAAAAAAGTTTGTTTCTGACTATTGCGCTGCTGGTTTCCGGCAACGCATTCGCCGCAACCGATCATTATGTATTACGCGATGGCGACACTGTTCGTCACTTAAAAGTCACCAAAATCAGCGACGATTATACTGTCGATGCTAATGTGGACTTTGAGTCTGCCGCCGACGGCGCACACTGCTCAGAGGCTATTTCCGGCAAAGCCAAAAGCACCGGCGAAAACGAATTGCTGATGAAAAAACATTCTGAAAGCGCGGCCAGTTTCTGTGAGCTGAAAATCAAACTCAGCCCGAACGGCGCGAAGATTGAAGAATCCAAAGATTGCAGCACCTTTACCGCAGGCAAATGTCATTTTTCCAGCGGCGATAAGGAACTGGTTAAAGTTAAGTAGTTCGGCAGGTTGGATTGCGAAAAGTTGCAATCCAACCTACAACCTAAAATGCCGGATAATAGCACGCACGGCTTCATCCTGGCGGTAACCGTTACCACCGCCGCATACAGCCAATACCCCGCTATACCCTCAATATCAGCGCTTGTTGCCGTGCAATAGGATAGACTGACAAAGGAGGAAGACCATCACCTCAAATACATTATCGCATCGTTCAGCATAAGACCCGTTAATGATCACTGAACTTGCTGTTACCACTATTGCCCATGCCATTCAGCTTGCAGTGGCGCCCGTGTTTTTGCTGACCGGCGTTGCCGCTATCTTATCGGTACTGACCAACCGTTTAGGCCGCATTATCGATAGATCGCGATTTTTGCATGGAGGATCGTTGTCGGCTGTTGAAATAAACCAAGCTATTCAGACTGAGCTAAAATCCTTAAGGCGGCGCGCTCATCTTATTCACTGGGCGATTGGTCTATGCACAACCTGTTTACTGCTGATTTGTTCGGTCGTTGCGGTATTGTTTCTAGGTTCATTCTTCGCTCTGAACATGGCGGTAGTGATAGCCTCGTTATTTGTTGCGGCCATGCTCTGCTTGATTATGGCGTTGCTCAATTTCATTTGTGAGATTTATCTGGCGACAGCGCATGTCCGTGGCGGCCTGTAATTCGCAATGCCTGTCACGCAAACAAGAAGAACGGGAGCGCCCTGTCTTGCAATCTTGTGCAATATTGACGTATTTTTACATTCAAAGCGTCCGCTTAAAAGTAATTATCCTTAATTCAAAAGCATGAGGTCAGCCGATGGAACTCAACATAGCCGGTTTTGTTAGAGAAGACATATGGCTGTTACACGAACAAAGACTTCCGCCATTTAAAGCAATAATCATCAAGTCGCTGAAAATAGCCATATTGTCCGTCCAGGGTTTCAGCCAAGATCTGTGCCCGCTACGGGCATCCGCATTAACACTTTACAGCCTATTGTCGATAGTGCCGGTCATCGCCATGCTGTTTGGCATCGCCAAGGGTTTCGGTTTTGAAAAAATGCTTGAGCAGCGCTTGATCGAGCAAGCGCCGGAGCGGGATACACTGGTATTACAGCTAATCGGTTTTGCGCAAAACCTGCTGGACAGCACTAAAGGCGGGGTTATTGCCGGGATTGGCATTGTTGTCCTGTTTTGGACCATTATCAGCGTAATTGGCAATATCGAAGAGTCGTTCAACCACATCTGGAAAATAGGCAAAGGACGAGCAATCAGCCGCAAATTCAGCGATTATTTATCTCTAATGCTGTTGGCGCCCGTTATTTTAATAGCTTCCGGCAGTATTACGGTCCTCCTGAACATAAAGATAACCTGGCTGATAACGATTATTGAGTTACCGGAATTCGGCACCTGGCTGGTCATTAAAGCGCTGGGCTTGCTGCCTTTGGCGCTTATGATCGGATTGTTTGCCTTTACCTTTATTTTTATGCCCAACCGTAAAATCAATTGCAGGGCGGGCATCATTGCCGGTGTAGCTACCGGTATTATGTATCATCTGGTGCAGTGGGCTTACCTAAGCCTGCAGATTGGCGTATCAAATTATAATGCCATTTACGGCAGTTTTGCGGCGTTACCCTTATTTGTCGTCTGGTTGCAAACGGGCTGGATGATTGTCCTATTGGGTTGCGAGGTGGCTTTTTTTCTACAGAATTATGAGATTTACCGGAACAATAACCGGTTTTCCGATTTAAGTTTCTCGCTGCAAAAAGTCATTGCCCTACAAACAACTCATCTGATTATCAAGAATTTCATTCAACTGAATAATCCGTTAAGCGCAGCCGAAATAGCGACCAGACTGGTTATACCGATAGCCTTTATTCAGCCCGTTTTATCAAAATTAATCGCAAGTCATATTGTTGTCGAGTTTAAAAATCGGGACGAAGACGACGAGGTTTACCAGCCTGCCGTCGATATCAATAGACTCACTATCGCTTATGTTATTAACGCACTGGAACGGTGCGGACAAAATCAGCTGCCGGACATCAATCAGGAGCCATTGCTTATGAATGCAGTCAACAATTTCAGGGAGCTGATGGAAGCCTCTGAACAAAATCGTTTGTTAAAAGATATTTAGTGACAACTACGGATTGCATCTTACCGCGTTTTTTCAACCCACTCTATGCGCTATCAATTACATTTTTAATCGTTGATTAGTAACTGTACAATAATATTTTTATTGATATAAACAAGCAGAAGAGCCATGAAAACACTTAACATCATACTGACATCAACAATCATTGCGTTACTGGCAGGATGCTCAAGCGCCCCAACACTAGGCGACCAGATGGTTAATCGCGGAAAAGATCTGATCAAAGAAGGCAATACAGAATTGGAACAAGGTTCAATAATGGTCGAGCACGGCAAAGCCAAAGTTGAGCGGGGAAACCGGATGATCGAAGATGGCAAACAGGTTGACGCTAAATAATCTCTCTTTGCTGCAACCAAGCCTGCGCGGCTAACCCAAAAACGTTGCATCGTCATAGCCGAAAAAAGCCGGTAACTGCGGCAAGGCACAATCCGTAGGACGTGAGCGTAACGTATTGCGTCGAATGGCGAGATTCTAATTCGGCGCAATACGCGATACCAACAGTAGGCGCTTTAGGCGAAGCGGCTAGTGCGCCTTATGTGTTGAATATTCCTTGTGCATCAAATACTCGATAAATCTTCCACCCAGACCAGCTAAAGGCGCCGCTATCGACGTACAAGGCCACAAAAGGTTTTCACACCTTTGGCTTTAGACAGCTTACTCAATGATTTTTTTATCTATAAGATTGCCAACAGCCGATAAAAAACGACATCAAGTCAAAACAACTCTATCCGGCTTTCCTGAAGGCATATTTTTTAATTTAAAAATGGCTGTATAAGGAATCGATTAATCGTATATGATAGCGTCTGGGGAGTAATTGTCTTCCCAATTATTAATTTTCAGACAGCGTCTGGGAATCACACCAAAAACACTTCATAGGTATATGATGAATTTAATCAAAAAAGCAGTACTTACTTTTATTATGGCTATCTCTTTTGGTGCAAGTAACGTTGCTTTCGCTGAAGATGCAAAAGCCACTGAAGTTATTGCACATATTGAAGCTGCTATAGCTGAAATCGGCAAACACGATTTCAATGCCGCTTATTTACACGAGAAAGCAGCACGCACCGCTTCTGAACAAATCACAGGCAACGAAGCTGTTGTAAAACAAGGACTCGACAGTATTATTAAAGCGCAAATAATCGGTAAAAGTGCAGACGAAGAAAAAGCTATTGCTGAATTAAACAAAGCATTAGGCTTTTACAAGTCAATCTAATCAAAATTAGATCCGACTTTTAACGGGGACAGGGTTAACTTAAGTTGATCCTGTCTTCCATTAAAAACAACCGCTCAACCCATCTACTATTTTTACACGGCTTAGCCGAGTAAAGCCCTCCCTGTTTGCATGCATCAACCTCACCAGCCAATATCCTGTTATGTATGTCCGCTATGCGCGACCTCTCTACAGTTAATTCAAAAAAGCTACGTTTGCGAGAATAACCATCACTTTGATCTTGCAAAGGAAGGTTATTTGAATCTTTTGCCGGTGCAGCATAAACGCTCCGTGGAGCCGGGTGATAACAAGCAAATGATGCAGGCCAGACGCGAGTTTTTGGAAGCCGGTTATTATGAACCGATGGCCAAAGCCTTGGCGATGATGGTCAATGTAAATCAACCCAGACATCTGCTGGATCTGGGCTGTGGCGAAGGCTACTACAGCCGGATGATTGAAGCCCATTGCCCAAACACGATGATGTTGCACGGCGTCGACATTGCCAAATTTGCGATAGCCGCGGCCGCAAAAAAACAACCCCATGCGAGATTTATAGTCGCCAGCTCGAACCGATTGCCTTATACCGATCAGTATTTTGATTTTGTGCTGAGAGTATTTGCCCCGTCAAATGAGCATGAACTGGGGCGGATAGTAAAACCGTCAGGATTTTTGCTAACGGTGACCCCAGGTCCCAGACATCTATGGCAATTAAAAGAATTCATCTATGCCGATGCCAAAGAGCATGCTTTAGAGAATGGGGTATCGCAAGGATTTGACCGTATTGATACACAGCGCATCAGTTATAAAATCGCCCCGAATCCCCAGCAAAGAATCGCCCTGTTACAGATGACGCCTTTTGCATGGCGAGCCAATGAAAGCGTTCAGCAAGCCATTAAAGACGTTGCAGAACTCGAAATAGAAACCGATTTTATTTTGACGCTCGCGATAAAAACAGCAGACTAAAGCCTTCACTTTGGCACTGCGCAAATTACGTATTTTTTACCGCCCTACCCTTCCGGCATTGCGTCCAATGCCATGAAGTAATAACATCGGACGCATCGATTGCGTAGGAGGTTGTAAACATGGCCAATAATACAGCGCTGAATTCAAGTCTTACCCTCATCAAGGCGTTATCTGAAGCGAATGCCTGCAACATCGTTGAAACCCATATTTCCTGGGTGCTGCTGACCGACCGATACGTCTACAAAATCAAAAAACCGGTTAACTTCGGTTTCCTGGATTTTTCCACATTGGAAAAACGCCGCTTTTGCTGCACTGAAGAATTAAGACTCAACAGGCGCTTGGCCGCCGACCTGTATCTGGAGGTCGTACCGATAACCGGAACGCCGCAGCATCCCAAAATAGGCGGCACCGGTGCCGCTATTGAATACGCCGTCAAGATGATTCGCTTTCCTTCCGGACAGTTGCTAAGCGAACACGCCGGGCGCGGTCAGCTGGGTACCGATGAAATCGATCAACTTGCCGATATTGTTGCCGATTTTCATGAAACCAGTGAACAGACCGATGAAAACTCTCCCTATGGCGATAGCGCAAACATCAACCATTGGTTTGTCGAGAATTTCGACCATATCAGACCTTTATTGGTTGATGACGATCAAAAACAGCAGCTACAGCGCATTCAGCAATGGGGCGACAGCGAATGGCGCAAGCAAGCCGGATTAATGCAGCTGCGGAGGCAACAAGGCTCTGTGCGCGAATGCCACGGCGACCTGCATCTGGGCAACATGACGCTCATCAACGATAAGGTCACCCTGTTCGATTGCATCGAATTTAATCCAATGCTGCGCTGGGTTGATGTGATCAGCGAAGTGGCTTTTTTGTTTATCGACCTGCTGCATTTTGGTTTTGACCGTCATGCTTACCGCTTTCTTAATCGCTATTTGCAACACACCGGCGATTATCAAGGATTGGCTTTATTGCGTTATTACCTGGTTTACCGTGCCTTGGTACGGGCTAAAGTGTCCTTATTGCGCATGGCCCAGCAACCCGACGACGATGCCGTTGCTAAACAGGCGCGTTGCGAATATGCGGTTTTTGCCGATCTGGCCGAGCGATTTACCAAGCGTCGCCCAATCGTCCTGATCATTACCCACGGCTATTCAGGTTCCGGAAAATCCACTATGGCCGCCCAACTCGCCGAAAAAATCGGCGCGTTCCAGATACGTTCCGATATAGAACGCAAACGTCTGTTCGGCTACCGGGCATTGGTGCAAACCGGCAGCGGCATTGACGACGGACTTTATACCCAAGAGGTGAGCCTAAAAACCTATCAGCGTCTTAAGGAACTCGCCAAAGCCGTGCTTGACGCCGGTTTCCCGGCCATTATCGACGCGGCTTTTCTTAAAACCCGGCAACGCGACCCGTTTCGGCAGCTTGCGGCGGACTGCGGCGTACCGTTTCATATCATCACTTTCCAAGCGTCCGACCAGGAACTCTGCAGGCGTATCAAGCAACGGCAGGAAGATGCATCGGAAGCGACTGTGGCCGTGCTGCACCATCAGCAGCAATCGGCACAGCCGCTGTCGGAACAAGAGCAATCCAGTGCAATACCCATTAATACCGAAAGCGACAATGCCGGGGAAACCCTGTTGAATACTTTTGACCGTTATTTGCAATAACCGGATGCGGGTCTTTTAACGCGGATTGACATACGAATTCATTTATTCCTAACGTATCGGGTTCTGTTAACGATTAATAAAAACGCTTGTTTTATCGGTAATTTACGAATTCACTTTATTTTTATAAGTATTTGCTTTTGAATACTTATTATTGAAATACCAACAAAACCTAGCGTTATTTTTCAAGCTCCCTATAATTCAAGTCGATAGCGTTTACATGCTAAGCTAAAAAATATTGCCATACCCACTACGGATCACTCATGTCAGAAATAACGCTCCAAACGATATTGATTGTTGACGACTCTCCCGAAAATCTCACCGTTTTAAGCGAATTGCTGCAACCGCTCTACCGGGTTCGTGTCGCTACTTCCGGCCGGAAAGCATTGCGCATCGCCGGTACCGCGCCCTGCCCTGACCTGATTATGTTGGATGTGATGATGCCGGGCATGGACGGTTATCAAGTCTTCGAGCATCTGCGTGCAGATCCCTCCACTCAAGACATCCCGGTGATATTCGTGACCGCCATGGACAGCACCGAAGCTGAGCTGCACGGGTTGGACGTAGGTGCCGTGGACTACATCACCAAACCCATCGTACCACCCGTTGTATTGGCTCGCGTCCATACCCAACTGGAATTGAAGCAGGCCCGTGACTGGCTGCGTGACGAAAACTGCTATCTGGAAGCCGAGATCGCAAAACGCATGGCCGAAAACGAGCTGATCCAGGAGGTCAGCATCCGGGCATTGGCCCATCTGGCGGAAACTCGCGACCCTGAAACCGGCAACCACATCCTGCGCACCCAGGGCTATGTCCAACAGCTCGCCCAGAAACTACAAACACATCCGCTCTTTTCGGCAACTCTGAATGACCGTTACATCCAGTTGCTGGCACGCTCCGCGCCGTTGCACGACATCGGTAAGGTTGGCATCCCCGACGCCATCCTGCAAAAACCCGGCAAGTTGACGCCGGAAGAATGGGAGATCATGAAAACCCATGCCCGTCTTGGCGCCGTGGCCATCGAGGAGGCCGAGCTGGATGTAGAAAGGCCGGTGGTGTTTCTGACTCTAGCCAAGGAAATCGCCCTCCGACACCATGAAAAATGGGATGGCAGCGGTTATCCGGACGGACTCGCCGGTGAAGCCATTCCGGTTTCGGCGCGCATCATGGCCCTGGCGGATGTATTCGACGCCTTGATTTCCCGCCGCGTGTATAAAGAACCCATGCCTTACGACGAAGTTCGCAGCATCATTGCGGCCGGACGAGGTCGGCATTTCGACCCGGACATGGTTGATGCCTTTCTCACCCATTTCAGCGCCTTCTGCGACATCGCCGAACGCCATCGCGATCCCATTCCGGATTAAATGCCATGAATCAAGCCATTCGCGTCCTGCTGACCGAAAATGAAGAGTCCGCTACCTTCATCACTATCGCCATGACTATATCGCACAACTTCACCTTCACCGAACTAATATAACGAGCTGCCCAGCCAATGCCACCCGATACCGCCCCCTTGCCGCCGCGACCGGAACCCGCCAACCGTGGCGGAATTCTAGCCATCGTTCTGGCCTATGCCGTGTTCGCCGCCTGCTGGATACTGCTGTCCGACAAATGGGTCCAGATACTCTTCAACGATCCGAACCAGATCATCCTGGCCAGCATGCTCAAGGGCTGGTTATTCGTCGGCGTAACTTCATTGCTGCTCTATGGCCTGATGCTGCGTTGGATCGGCGGCGATACGAGGTCTACAGCACTCCCGGCGGGCTCACACGGACTGGGGTTACCTTTCCTGTCGCTGGCCGCGATCATCGTCATGTTCACAGGCGCCGGTATATTCCATACCTTCACACAACAAAAAGAAGAAGCGATTGTCCGGTTGCAGGCCGATGTCGACATCAAGGCCCGTCAGATTGCCGACTGGCTCAGAGAGAGGCAGGCTGATGCGGACTTCATCCGGACCAGCGATTTTTTCACCGAACAATACCGCCGTTGGCAAGAATCGGGTGATCAGCAGAGTGGCGAGCGACTGCAAATGCAGTTGGAACAATTAAGCCGGAATCGCGGATTTGGTGCCGTCGTACTGCTCGACCCAAGGGGCAAAAAGCTGTGGGGGAACGACAGGACGACGCTTACCGTTGCCCAGCCATTGCAAGCCGCAGCCTCAGCAGAGCGTATAGTGCGGCGAATCGGTCCTTACCGCGATGCAGCCGGTAACCTGTGCCTGGATTTCATTGCCCCCTTGACGACCCTCTCCGGCCCGCCGCCCTTGGTCATCCTGCACGTCGATTTGACGGATCGGCTTGCCCCCATTCTGCAAACCCGGCCGGTACCCGGTGCCGGAGGCGAGACGGTGTTGTTCCAGCGCAATGGCGACCGAATGCTGTTTCTCGACAAACTAGGAAACCAAGAAGAGACAGAAGCCAGGTTACCCGTGCCCATCGCAACGGAAAAACTGCTTGTCGAGCTGCGTAATAGTACGGTATCTCCGGGCAGCCCGATTGAAGGCCTGGATTACCGAGGCATTCCCGTCATCGGTGTGGTGGGCGCTATCGCCGATACAGACTGGTTCCTGATGACCAAACTGGATCTGTCTGAACTTTATGCCGAAACCGCCGGAGATGTTACGTGGACCGGTTTTGTAGGCTTGCTGGCCCTGTTCATGGCCGGTGCCGGTTTTTATCTGTTGCGACAGGCTCAACAACTCACCCTGGCCCAGGCCGTACAGCAATCCCAGACAGAGCGCCTTCGCGCACTGCACCTGCTTGCCGCCATTGCCGACAGCTCTGAGGATCCTATTTTCGCCAAAGATTTGGAAGGCCGCTACATCCTGTTTAACCGAGCCGCCAGCCGTTTCGTCGGCAAGCCGGTGGAAGACGTTCTGGGCGGCGACGATCGAACCCTCTTTCCTTCCGAGCAGGCCGATCTCGTGATGTCCATCGATCGCCAGGTGAACGCCGAGAACCGTACGATTACTCAGGAAGAAAGACTTAACACATCGCAAGGCGAGAGGGTATTTCTCACCACTAAAGGCCCCCTGCGCGACAGCGAAGACAACATGATCGGCATCTTCGGTATTTCCCGGGATGTTACCGAGCGTAAGCAGGCCGAGGCGGCATTGCACACGAGCGAACTGAATTACCGATCATTGTTCGAGAACATGATGAACAGTGTCGTCCATGCCCGCGTCATCTTTCAGGGCGAGACGCCGGTAGATATGGAATACATCGCGACAAACCCGGCATTCGCCACTGTCACAGGCATTACCGAATCAGTGATCGGACGCAGGATCAGCGAAGTCATCCCGAGTTATTGCGAGAACAACCCGGAAGCACTTGAGCTCTTCGGGCGAGTCGCGGCAACCGGTGTATCGACAAGCTGGGAACATTATCTGCGCGAACTCAATCGCTGGTTCTCATTCATGATCTACTCGCCCAACCACGGCGAAATCATTATCGTGACCGAAAATATCACCGAACGTAAGCAGGCCGAACTGGCCCTGCGTGACAGCGAAGGCCGTTTTCGCGCCTTGGTGGAACAATCCCTGGCCGGCATTTACATTATTCAGGATGACCGCTTCCGCTACGTCAATCCCGGCTTTTTGACCCTCTTCGGTTACGACTCGCCGGAAGCTCTGATCGACAACGTATCTGTCGCCGATCTGGTTAGCCCGGAAAATCGTGAACGAGTGGGGGAAATCATGCGACGGCGTATTGATGGCGAGGTCGCGGACCTGCATTACATTTTTGTCGGTCTGAACCGCGACGGCAGTCGCATCGACGTTGAGGTGCATGGACGCACCTTCGACTATCAAGGTCGTCCGGCAATTATTGGCTTTATCCTCAATATTACCGAACGCAAGACTGCCGAAGCACAACTTCGCATCAGCGAAGAGCGCCTTAAGTTGGCCCTCAATGCTACCAGCGACGGCCTTTGGGACTGGGATTTGCGTAGCGGATTGGCTTATCTGACGCCACATTACTACGAAATGACCGGCTACCTGCCTGACCAAGTCACGCCGGATTTCGAGTTTTTCAAACAAACGGTGCATCCGGATGATCTGCCCCATGTGCTGGAAACGATGGAAGCTCACATGCAAGGCAAGACGCCGTCCAGCGATCTCGACTACCGTTTGGTCACCTCTTCCGGGGAGATCAAGTGGATACGGGGCAGAGGCCGGGTGGCCGAACGCGATGCCGAGGGCGCGCCACTCAGGATGATCGGCACCATCGCAGACATCAGTGCGCGCAAAGCCGTCGAAGAGGCACTGCGCCGACAGACCCGGGAACTGGCTCAGCGCAATGCAGAACTGGAACGTTTCAACCGCGCCACGGTGGGTCGCGAGTTGGACATGATTGCGCTGAAACAGCAGGTCAACGAACTCTCTCGCCAACTCGGACAAGAACCACCCTACCCTCTGGCCTTTCTCGATGCCCTTCCGGTACAACCGAAAGGAACTGCGACATCATGAACATACGTTTGGTGCCGGCCATATTACTGCCTTTCCTGGCGCTGGCGCTGCAATGGGTACTGTGGCCCTGGATCGCCCCTTTCGTCTGGTTTCTATTCTTCCCCACCGTGTTTTTCAGCGCACGTCTGGGCGGCCTCAGGGCCGGACTGGTCAGCACCGTTCTCAGCATCGCCATCGTCTGGTTCTTCTTTATCCCGCCCCAATTGAGTTGGACGATGAATACCCCGTCCAACCTCTATTCGGTAGGCCTGTTTCTGGTCATGGGCTACCTGTTTAGCGAAACCCAGGATCGTGTACGCCTGCTCAAGGAAGGCATGCGGGACTACCTCAACAAGCCTTTCTCGGTCGATGAACTGCTGGCGCGCGTGAGCGGCCTGGTGTTATCGCGACGGCGCACGGTGGAGCAATTGAACCGACGTGCGGAACTGCGGCGCCGACTGGCCGAAACCGTCGAGAAAGTTGCGGCGGTGCCCGACCTGCCGAGTCTCACGACCATCATCCTCCGCGCCGTGCGTGAACTGACCGGCGCAGACGGCGCTACCCTGATTTTGCGTGACAATGGCCAGTGCCACTACGTCGATGAGGATGCCATAGGCCCATTATGGAAGGGTAAACGCTTTCCGCTTGAGTCCTGTGTTTCCGGCTGGACCATGCTCCACGCCGAAGTGACTGTCATCGAAGACATCACTGTCGATCCGCGTATTCTCTATGCCGCCTATCGCCCCACTTTCGTCAAGAGTCTGTCCATGACCCCCATCGGCAGAGAAAACCCGGCCGGCGCGATTGGCTGCTACTGGGCCGACCGGCACGTGGTCGGCATAGAGGAACTTGAGTTGCAACAAGCGTTGGCCGATGCCATGTCGGTAGGACTTGCCAACCTTGATCTTTATCAAGGCATGGCCAACGCCCGGCAGGATGCGGAACAGTTCGCCGCCACACTTGAGGAGGCGCAGCACTTGGCCGGGATCGGCAACTGGATATGGGACCTGAAAGCCGACCGCCATACCTGGTCGGAGGAAATCTTTCGTATCTATGGCCGTGATCCTGCTTTGCCCCCAGCCGTTTACCCGGAAATCCAGACTTACTTCACGCCCGAAAGCTGGGTCGGCCTCGCCGCGGCCGTGGACAAGAGCTTGGCGGAAGGGGTGTCATACGAATGCGATGCTGAGGTGGTGCGTCCCGACGGTTTCCATCGGTGGATCATCGCCCGAGGCAAAGCAACCCGCGATGCAGGGGGCAACATCATCGGCCTGTACGGCACGGTGCAAGACATTACCGAGCGCAAACGGACCGAGCAGGCACTACGCGAAAGCGAGGAACGCTTGGCAGGCATTATCAACTCGGCGACGGATGCGATTATCTCCGTGAACGAGCAGCAACAGATATGCCTGTTTAACCCGGCCGCCGGGCAGGTGTTCGGCCTGAGTGCAGCAGAGGTTATAGGCCAACCCTTGGCGCGCCTCATCCCGGAACGTTTCCGCGACGAGCATGAAAGCAATGTCCGGAATTTCGCGCAGACCGGCATAACGGCGCGCCGTATGGGCGTATTGGGGGAAATCAGCGGCCTGCGCGCCAACGGCGAAGAGTTTCCCATCGAGGCATCCATCTCCCATACCCCCACTGCCGATGGCAGACTGTTCACGGTGATCTTGCGCGACATCACCGACCGCAAACGGGCCCAGGAAGAAATCCGCCGCCTTAACGCCGATCTGGAGCGACGCGTCGACGAGCGCACGGCTGAACTCACCACTGCCAACCGCGAGCTCGACAGCTTCGCCTACGCCGTCTCCCACGATCTGCGCGCGCCGCTACGCGCCATGAGCGGATTCAGTCAGGCGCTGATTGAGGATTACGGCAGCCAGTTACTGGGCGAAGCCAAGGTTTACCTGGATCAGATCGACCTCGCCAGCCGCAAGATGAGCGAATTGATCGACGGCCTGCTGACGCTTTCGCGCAGCACGCGGGGCGAGTTGCGGCACGATGCCGTAGACCTCTCCGTCCTGTCCGAGCGACTGCTGGCCGAACTGATGCAAAGCTCACCTGAACGGCAAGTGGCGATACAGGTAGAGGCCGGGCTTCAGGCCTATGGCGATGCGCGCATGCTCGAAGCAGTCATGAGCAACCTGCTGAACAATGCCTGGAAATACAGCGCACACGCGGCAGCGCCGGGTATTCGCGTGTACGCCGAAGAACGAGACGGCATTCGCCGCTTCTGCGTCGCCGACAACGGCGCCGGTTTCGATATGGCCCACGCCAACCGGCTGTTCCAGCCGTTCCAACGTCTGCACCGCCAGGAGGAATTTCCCGGCATCGGCATCGGCCTGGCCACCGTGCAGCGTATCGTACACCGCCACAACGGGAACATCGAGGCACGAGGGGAACCGGGCAAAGGCGCGGTATTCTGTTTTTCTTTATCGAATATGCCCGCGGATTCAACACGCGGCGAAAAGGAGGTTTAACGTGATCAATAGCAAAACCATCTTGCTGGTAGAAGACAACCTGCAGGACGAAATACTGACCTTGCGCGCCTTACGCCGCGCCAACCTGATCAACCAGATAGACGTAGTGCGCGACGGTCAACAAGCTCTGGATTACCTGTTCCGGCAGGGCGAATTCGCCGACCGGGAAGGCCCCGACCTGCCCACCGTAGTACTGCTTGACATCGGCCTGCCGCGCCTGTCCGGCCTGGAAGTGCTGGAACGACTGCGCGCCGACACCCGCACTGCGCTACTGCCGGTCGTCATCCTCACCTCGTCGGATGAGGATCGTGATCGCCTGAAGAGCTATGAAGTCGGCGCCAACAGCTTCGTGCGCAAGCCGGTGGATTTTTCCGAATTCGCCGAGACTGTGGCGCGTCTGGGTGTGTACTGGCTGGCGACCAACGAATCTCCCCCGCAGCGTTGAAACAGCCATGAACAGCCCGTTAAAACTGCTCGTCATCGAAGATGTCCCTGCCGACTTCCTGCTGCTGGAGAGGCATTTACGCCAGCATGGCCTGGATGCCGAGTGCTTCCGTGTCGGCAGCGATGCAGAACTGGATGCCGCGTTGCAGAACGAATGGGATGTGGTGCTCTCGGATTACAACGTGCCGGGCATGGACTTTATCGCGACCCTGCAACGTATCCGGGCGTATCGTCCCAACCTGCCGATCATCCTGGTGTCCGGCAGCGTCGGCGAGGAAACCGCTGTGGAATTGCTGCATCTGGGCATGAGTGATTTTGTCCTTAAGGGCAGCCTAATTCGCCTATTGCCGGCCATCTTGCGCGCCTTGAATGAGGCCGACGAACGTCGCGCCCGCCAGTCCGCCGAAGCTGCATTGCATGAAAGCCAGACAGCCATCCTCGAAGAGCAGCGCCAAGCCAGGTTGGCTGCACTGAACCTGATGGAGGACGCCCTCGCCGCCCGGACCCGTGCTGAAACGGCTCATGCAGCGTTGCGAGAGTCGGAGGCCAAATACCGACTGCTGGCCGACAATGCTGCCGATTGCATTTTCTGGATTGACATCGACGGACGTTATAAATACATCTCTCCGGCTTGCGAACAAATTTCCGGTCATACGCCTGAGGAGTTCCTGGCCGATCCCGAGTTAATGGTCAACATCATCCACCTTGACGACCGCATGACGTACCGACAACATCTTGAGGACAGCACGAATACCGATAGAGGCGAACTTGAAGTGCGTATCATGCACAAGGACGGGGGCGTACGTTGGATCGGCCATCATTGCAAGCCCATCCACGATGAGAACGGCGAATACTTGGGCCAGCACGGCGCGAATCGGGACATTACCGCGCGTAAACGGGTCGAGCAGGAACTGCGCGACAGCAGTGAGCGCTTCCGGGTGGCCACTGAAAGCATCCGCGACGCCTTTATCCTCATTGATGGCAAAGAGGGCAAAATCGTGCTGTGGAACCCCGCAGCCGCCGTCATGTTCGGCTATACCAAGAACGAGGCGATAGGCCTGCCGCTGCACCAACTCATCGGGCCGCCCCGCTTTCACGAAGCGGCAACGGTCGGTTTGGCGCATTTCGCGCATACCGGCGAGGGCCCGACGGTGGGCCGTACCTTGGAACTGCCTGCCTTGCGCCGGAACGGCGAGGAATTTTCGGTCGAGCTTTCCCTCTCTGCGATACAGCTCGGCGGCCAATGGCATGCCGCCGGAATCGTCCGCGACATCACCGAGCGCAAGCAGGCCGAAGAGCAACTGCGCAAGCTCGCCCAGGCCGTGGAGCAAAGCCCGGAGAGCATCATCATCACCGATCTCGACGGCAACATCGAATACGTTAACGAGGCTTTCTCGAAGAACAGCGGCTACTGTCACGAGGAGATAATCGGACAGAATCCGCGACTCCTTAACTCCGGCAAGACGCCGAAAGAATCCTATACGGCGCTCTGGGATGCCATATCCAACGGGCAAACCTGGAAGGGTGAATTCATCAATAAACGCAAGGATGGCAGCGAGTATGTGGATTTCGCCATCATTACTCCCATCCGTCAGCCGAATGGGGGCATCACCCATTACGTGGCGGTGCAGGAGGACATTACCGAAAAAAGGCATCAGGGCGAGGAACTGGATCAGCACCGCCATCACTTGGAGGAGCTGGTAGCGCGTCGAACGGCAGAACTGGAGTCGGCCCGGACTTCGGCGGATGCAGCCAATCAGTCCAAGAGCGCTTTCCTGGCCAATATGAGCCACGAAATTCGCACCCCCATGAATGCCATCATCGGATTAACCTATCTCTTACGCCAAAACACGCCTACGTCCGAACAAAGCGTGCGGCTGGACAAGATCGATGCCGCCGCCCTGCATCTGCTGTCCATTATCAACGATATTCTGGATCTGTCGAAGATTGAGGCAGGCCGCCTGGAACTGGAACAAACCGATTTCTCCCTGGCGGCGGTACTGGATCACATCAGCTCATTGATTACCGATCAGTCCCGCGCCAAAGGACTGACCATCGAAATGGATAATGGCGACGTACCCCTGTGGTTGCGCGGCGACCCTACCCGCTTACGCCAGGCCATGCTCAACTATGCAGGCAACGCCGTCAAGTTCACCGAACGGGGCACCATCTGGTTGCGTGCCAGGTTATTGGAAGAAACCGACGCAGGGTTGCTGGTGCGATTCGAGGTGCAGGACACCGGCATCGGTATCGCGGCGGAGAATTTGCCGACGCTGTTCGAAGTGTTCGCCCAGGCCGATATTTCGACTACCCGCAAGTACGGCGGCACCGGCCTGGGGCTGGCCATTACCCGACGCCTGGCGAACATCATGGGCGGCGAGGTCGGCGTGGAAAGCGCGCTGGGCCAAGGCAGTACCTTCTGGTTTACCGTCCGGCTCCAGCGGGGCCATGGCGTGATACCCACCGAAGCACGGATAAAATCGGCGGATGCTGAGAACATGTTGCGTCTAAACCATGCCGGTACCCGCCTGCTGCTGGCAGAGGATAACCCCATCAACCGGGAGGTGGCGCTGGAATTGCTGCACGGGGTCGGTCTGTCGGTGGACACGGCGGAAAACGGTCGGGTCGCCTTGGATAAGCTCGGTACGAATAGCTACGATCTGGTGCTGATGGATGTGCAGATGCCCGATATGGATGGCTTGGCCGCAACCAAAGCGATTCGCGCCCAGCCCGGCTACGCATCCTTGCCGATCCTGGCCATGACCGCCAACGCTTTTGACGAAGACAGGCGTATCTGCCTCAATGCCGGCATGAACGACTTTGTTGCCAAACCCGTGATTCCGCAGGTTCTCTACGCTACGCTGCTGCGTTGGCTGTCACCTCCTGGCCGAAACTATCCCCCCGCAGATTTGGAAAACCGCCCCGTAGAACTCACGGAGGACTTCATGCCGATCCCTCTCCCGGTCAGCTACATTCCGAGCCGACTGGCAACCGTTCCGGGACTGGAAGCGGCACGGGGCCTGGCTGTCGTCAGGGGCGACACCCTGAAATATCAGCAACTTTTGCAGATGTTTGCCAACTTCCATAGTAGAGACATGATTCGTGTACAAGAACTGCTGAGTAAGGGGGACCTCCAAGAGGCGCAACACCTGACTCATGGCCTGAAAGGCGCCGCCGCCACTCTGGGCGCTCGCCGCGTTTCCGATCTGGCAACCCTGTTGGATAAGGCCTTGCGCCAGAATTCCACTTCAACCGAGTGCGCAGAATTGGCCAGGCTGTGCGATCGCGAATTGGCTCAATTGATTCAGTACATCCTGAGTTTGCCGGAAGTTGCTCTTATCGAAAACACTGCCTGCAATATCGATCCCGAATGCTTAAAACAAGTACTCTCGGAATTGGAAAACCTGCTTGTCGAAGACAACGCTCGCGCCAACGGCTTGGCCCGCGAATCCGCTGACCTGCTACGAGTGAAGCTGGGCAGTCGCTATGCTGACTTTACTCGACAAATTGAGGTATTCGACTACGAAAGCGCGCTGGCAACGCTACGAGGGATCCCCAAGGACTCTTAAGGGTTCCCGCATCAACCCGAAAACCGCAGTTGAGCGCTCAAAAATCCCGTTAGCCCTGAGCTTATCGAAGGGTAAGCGGTTTTTTTAGTGCTCACCAAATAGCTTTCACTCACTCCTACTGCGTTTTAAGATTAACATTGCCCCCCGAGTGGGGCGTAGGCTATTAATTTTAATAACCTGTTTTCGCCGCTTCCTGATAATTTTTGATCAGCAACACTTCCCTTTTTTGCAGGCCAAAAAATAATTATTTTTTGGCCGTGTACGTAACATCAGGACATGATACAGTTCATAAGAAGTTTTTATGATTAAAAAATGAATAGTTCTTTCATCACAAAACAAATTCCATTGCCCATACTGATGGAATCTACTTTGCCTTTAGGAGGTCAAAATGAATGAAGACACATTAAATTTAGAAATCAGAAAATATCTCAAACATGTCGGCATCACATCACAACGCGAGATCGAACATGCCGTGCTCAAAGCCATTGAAACCGGCAAACTGAACGGTTCCGAGACCATAGACATTAAAATGACCCTGGATGCTCCCGCTCTTGGCGTCAACCATTGCATTGAGGGAAAAATAGCGCTTGAATAAATCGCTTTGAAAAAACTTTAGTTGGGCCTGGTTATTACATTAATTCGACGTAAGTCGACGAGGATAAAAACCATGAATAAGCACTTAAAGTTAGTTAGAGAATTCCACGACACATTTTCACTTCCGCAAGCCGAACATGGGGCAAATGCGCGGTTATCCGATATGGATATTGTTATGCGTCAAGCATTACTCATGGATGAAGGCAGCGCGGTATTAAAAGCGATTAAAGCGGGCGATATGGTTGAAATATTGGCCGGACTGGTTAATCTTGCCTATTGTGCATTGGGCGCTATTGCGATGCGGGGAAGTGATGTTACAGACCGTCCGGTAACATGGCGACATGATGGCTTTATTCTTTCTATCATCCGTATCCTGTCCGACAGAATCAATAATTGCACCTCAGGCAACACCGATGATTATTCAGCCGTTTATTGTTTGTGTGCTCATTTATCGAGCAGTTTTATCAACGCGGATTTCAATAAAGCCTTTCAAGCGGTCCATGACGGCAAGATGTCAAAACCGGCGACAACGCCCGATTTGAGTGAATGTCTTTTTGAATAACATCAAATGACCATTCATGAATGGATGAGGAATTATGATGGGGATTGCCTGAATTTAGCCCCAAAAAAATACATCGTTCGTCACGGCCATTAAGTTAAGGATTTTAGTAAGCGCTAGTTCCCAAGCTCCAGCTTGGGAACTCAGTGAGGGAAGCTCCAGCTTCCCGTCTCGCCAAGCTACGACTTGCATGGACAGATATTTGCTCCTGCAATATCTGCAATATCTGCATTCACCATATCCCTGTGGATTATGCAGGAGGTAGAGCAACGCAGGAGCGGTTGCCGAGAGCTTCGTCATCTGGGGTCCCAAGTCGAGCTTTGGACCCCGCGTATTTCTCAACTTAATGGCAGTGACGCTCTGCGTGGGAACGATGTAATCCTGAAAATGATCTCAGGCTCAGGTTCGCCATGGGTGCTCGGGTAAATCGGAAACCCCGATTGCTTCCGCCCCGGCTTTGGCAACTTGATGATCGTTTTCCACCGAACTGCCGCTGACACCGACAGCGCCGATTAGAACGCCATCCTTGTCAACGATAGGAACACCGCCGGGAAAGGTTATCAGCCCGTCGTTAGAATGTTCAATCCCGTAAAGCGGCCCACCCGGTTGCGATAGCTGACCGATTTGCCCCGTGTTCATGGCGAAGAAACAAGCGGTTTTGGCTTTCTTGATGGCAATATCCACGCTGCCCACCCAGGCATTATCCATTCTCACGAACGCCTTTAAGTCAGCGCCGGAATCCACTACGGCAATACACATCTGCGTACCGATTTTTTTTGACTCGGCAATTGCCGCCGCCATTGCCTGTTCGGCCAGTTCGTATGTTACATGCATGATCTATCTCCTCTATTCGTTATCAAAAGTACCTAACCGCTTAATGGTATTCTCTTTCGTTCTTTATTGGGGAAAAATCATGTTTTCCGGACAAACAAGCTTGTCGAATTCCTCTTCGGTCACAAATCCGCCGGAAACCGCCTCTTCACGTAGCGTGCTGCGATTTTTAAAAGCCAGTTTCGCAATTTTGGCCGCATTGTCGTAACCGATGCGCGGAGCCAACGCGGTCACCAGCATCAGCGAACGTTCCATCAGCTCGGCAATGCGATCAATATTCGGCTCAATGCCCACAACGCAATGATCGGTGAAACTTACCGCCGCATCGCCGATAAGCCGGATAGACTGGAGCACGTTATAAATAATGACCGGCTTGAATACATTGAGTTCCAAATGCCCTTGCGCCCCGGCAAAGGTGACGGTGGTGTGATTGCCCATGACCTGCGCGCAAACCATCGTCATCGCTTCGCATTGAGTCGGATTCACCTTGCCCGGCATGATCGAAGAGCCGGGTTCGTTTTCAGGCAGCGACAGTTCACCGATGCCGGAGCGCGGTCCCGAACTCAACAGGCGAATATCATTGGCTATTTTAGTAAGACTGACCGCGAGAGTGTTTAACACCCCGGAGATTTCCACCATCGCGTCGTGCGCGGCCAATGCCTCGAATTTATTGGCCGCAGAGACGAAAGGAAGCCCGGTAAACTTCGCAACTTCTTCGGCAAACTGTTCGCCGAAACCCGGTTTCGAATTCAGGCCGGTGCCCACCGCCGTACCGCCTTGCGCCAACGGATACAGCCGTTTTAGACTGTCGTTAATCCGCTCGATACCCAGTTGCACCTGGGCGGCGTAGCCGGAAAACTCCTGACCCAATGTAAGGGGGGTCGCGTCCTGCAAATGCGTTCGCCCAATCTTGATTATTTCATTCCATGATTGGGATTTGTCGGACAGCGCGCGGTGCAAATGCTGGAGCGAGGGAATCAGCAAATGATGCAACTGCTCGACCGTCGCAATATGCATGGCCGTCGGAAAAGCATCATTCGAGGACTGGCTGCGGTTGCAATGATCGTTCGGATGCACCGGCGTTTTAGTCCCCATAGCACCGCCGAGACGCTCGATAGCCAGGTTGGAAATCACCTCGTTGGCGTTCATATTGGACTGCGTGCCTGAGCCGGTCTGCCAGACCACCAGAGGAAAGTTGTCGTCCAGGTTGCCGTCGATAACCTCCCGAGCCGCATCGGCTATCGCGCAGCCGATTTTGTCATCAATGTTGTTCAGCGCGATATTCGATAATGCGGCGCAATGTTTGACGATGCCCAGCGCACGGATCAAAGGCCGTGGCAGGCGTTCATTGCCGATTTTGAAGTTGATTAGAGAGCGCTGCGTTTGCGCGCCCCAGTATTTGTCGGCGGGCACTTGTATGGGGCCGAAGGAGTCGGTTTCGGTGCGGGTGTTGGCGGTCTTATTTTTCATGACTTGCCTGCCTGTAGCCGCAGAATTTTATTCGGCACCGCTACGGCATTATTATCGATTCCGGTGTCAGCCATGATAGCCTCCTGAGTCAGAATGAACAGAGTTTGACTATAACGGTTTTCCCCCGGTTTGAATAGAAAACTTCTTGCCCGGTCTCCGGTTGAGTGCCGTTTCATTCGTATGAAGTTCTAAACCAAAATTTAGCTCTCAATTACCTCAAGATAAAATCAAAATCCTTGACGCAACTACTGATGCGGGTAAAAGCTATTTAAATGTGAATTAAGAGCTAACGCGTAAATAATTCCAAAAAAACATGGCGGCGGCCAACTTGCCGAATACATGCACCATCAGACCGTTGTAGGATCGAACTTTACCCGCGCATTCAATGCCTGT
>Ga0208518_100049_pt1 | contig 82080 bp, 64 predicted proteins | sample LakWasM127_HOW14_2_FD_183937 | JGI IMG/M metagenome (GOLD analysis project Ga0208518, IMG submission 183937) | Freshwater sediment methanotrophic microbial communities from Lake Washington under simulated oxygen tension - Sediment Metagenome... | ecosystem: Environmental > Aquatic > Freshwater >...
GCTGATCCTCACGCCCAAGAGCGGCGGCATGGAATACGCGCGCGATCTGGCGGTCAGCATGCAAAAGCAAGGCAAGGGACGCGTGCTGGACCAATTTGCCAACCCCGACAACCCCCGCATTCACTATGAGACCACCGGGCCCGAGCTGTGGGAGCAGACCGCAGGCCGCATCACGCACTTCGTCAGCGCCATGGGGACGACGGGCACCATCACCGGGGTGTCGCGCTTTCTCAAAGAAAAAAACCCGAAGATTCTGGTGATCGGCGCGCAGCCGCAAGAGGGCTCGCGCATTCCCGGCATCCGCAAGTGGCCCGAGGCCTACATGCCTGCCATCTACGACGCCAAAGCCATTGACGAGCTGGTGCTGGTCAGCCAGGACGACGCCGAAGACATGTGCCGCCGCATGGCGCGCGAAGAGGGCATTTTTGCGGGCATCTCGGCGGCGGGCGCCTGCTGGGTGGCGCAGCAGATTGCGCTGCGCGAGCACGATGCGACGATTGCCTTTGTGGTGTGCGATCGGGGTGACCGCTACCTCTCCACCGGCGTTTTTCCCGCCTAGAATCTTATTCAAATCGGCCTCTAGCGCTTAATCCATAAGCGCTAACAGCTATCAAAAAGGAAGCGATGCAGTACGAAACGCGCTTTTGCACCCACTGCGCCACGCCATTGGCCCTGATTACCCAGGCAGAAGACAGCGGCGATGTGGAGCGCCTGCGCTGCCCGGCCTGCGGCTGGACGCACTGGAACAACCCCACGCCGGTGCTCGCCGCCATCGTCGAGATCGACGGCAAGGTGCTGCTGGCGCGCAACGCTGCCTGGCCGGGCAAGATGTTTGCGCTGATCACCGGCTTCATGGAGGCGGGTGAATCGCCCCAGGCCGGTATTGCGCGCGAGGTCAAGGAGGAAACCAATCTCGACGTGCAGAGCAGCGCCTTGGTCGGTTCCTATGAATTTCTGCGCATGAACCAGGTCATCATTGCCTACCACGTGGTGGCCACGGGGCAGGTGCGGCTGTCGCCCGAACTGGTGGACTACCGGCTGTACGATCTGCAGGATCTCAAATGCTGGCCCGCCGGCACGGGGTACGCGCTGGCCGACTGGCTGCGCACCCGCGGGCATGAGCCGGTATTTTTCACGGACGAAGAAAATGCAGAGCGGCGCCGTGGGCTCGATCTGCCGCCAAAGGACTGAATACGATGAACATCGACAAGGAAATCGACACCCGGGGCCTCAATTGCCCGCTGCCCATCCTCAAGGCCAAAAAGGCTTTGGCCGATATGGACAGCGGCCAGGTGCTCAAGGTGGTGGCGACCGACAGCGGCTCGGTGCGCGACTTTCAGGCCTTTGCCAAACAGACCGGCAATGAGCTGGTGGGGCAGGAGACGGTGGGCGATGAATACATCCATCTGCTGCGGCGGCGGTAGATTTTCCTTGGCTTCGCTGAAGAAAATATCAAGCCAAATAGGCTGCCAGCGCTTTGTGCACAAGCGCGAGCAGCTATTAAAAAAGTAGTAAACCGTCCAACGCTCAAAGCGTCAGCGTCTTGAGGTAGCTGCGAAACGAAGCTCCCACTTCCGGGTGCTCCAGCGCAAGTTCCACCGTGGCCTGCAAGAAACCTTCCTTGCTGCCGCAGTCGTAGCGCTTGCCTTCGTACTGGAAGGCATACACCGCCTCGTGCTCCATCAGGCGCCCGATGGCATCGGTGAGCTGGATCTCGCCGCCCGCGCCTGTGGGCTGGGAGCGGATCTGATCGAAGATGGCCGGTGTGAGGATGTAGCGGCCCGCTACGCCCATGCGGGACGGTGCATCCTTGGGGGCAGGCTTTTCCACGATGCGGTCGATGCGGATCAGCGGACCGCCGGCCGGCTCGCCGGCCACGATGCCGTAGCGGTTGACCTGCTCTTGCGGCACTTCCTGCACCGCAATCACCGAGCGGCCCTGCTGGCGAAAGGCCTGCACCATTTGCGCCAGCACGGGCATGCCGCCCACGGGGCCGCGCATCAGGTCGTCGGCCAGCAGCACGGCAAAGGGTTCGTTGCCGATGAGCGGTTCGGCGCACAGCACGGCGTGGCCCAGGCCGAGCGAACGTGGCTGGCGCACAAAGGCGCAGTCCATGTCACGGGGCTGCACCGAGCGCACGAGTTCGAGCAGATCGGTCTTTCCGGCGGTCTCCAGCTCGTTTTCCAACTCATAGGCGGTGTCGAAATGGTCTTCAATGGCGCGCTTGCTGCGCCCGGTGACGAAGACCATGTGGCGGATGCCGGCGGCGTAGGCTTCTTCCACCGCGTACTGAATCAGCGGCTTGTCCACCACCGGCAGCATTTCCTTCGGGCTGGCCTTGGTGGCCGGCAGAAAGCGGGTGCCCAGGCCGGCGACGGGGAATACGGCTTTGCGAACGGTGGCGTGTGGGGTGGAGGCCATGACAATCCTTTGCGGGTTCTTCAATGCAATGCCTAGCCCAGTCGCTGCAATTGCTCCTGCAGGCGATCAAGCGTGCTGGTGAAGTCGGCCATGCGGCGCCTTTCCTGGTCGAGCACGGCAGCGGGCGCCTTGGCGACGAAGGCTTCGTTGGCCAGTTTGGCACGCGCCTTGCCCAGTTCGCCTTCGATGCGAGCGGCTTCTTTTGTCAGACGCGCGCGCTCGGCCGTGACATCAATTTCCATGTGCAGGCACAGGCGCGCGCTGCCGACCACCGCCACCGGCGCCGCTTGGGCGGCGGCTTGCCAGGCAGCCTCCTGGTCAAACACCCGCACTTCGGAGAGCTTGGCCAGGGCTTGCAGTATGGGGGCCGATGTGCGCAGAAACTCTGCGTCGCCCAGCGCATACAGCGGCAATCGCGTGGCGGGCGAGACGTTCATTTCGCCGCGCAGCGTCCGGCAGGCGTCCACCAAGGCTTTCAGGCGTGCGACATGGGCATCGGCCTCCTGGTCGATTTTTTCGCTCTGGCTCTCAGGGTAACGGGCGATGGAGACCGATTCACCCGCCAGACCGGCGACAGGCGCTACCTTCTGCCAGAGCTCTTCGGTAATGAAAGGGATGACAGGGTGGGCGAGGCGCAGGATGGCTTCGAGCACCCGAATCAGCGTGCGCCGGGTGGCGCGCTGCTGCGCTGCATCGCCGGTCTGGATCTGCACTTTGGCGATTTCCAGGTACCAGTCGCAGAACTCGTTCCAGACGAAGTCGTAAATCGTGTTGGCAACGTTGTCGAGGCGGTATTCGGCAAAGCCCTTGGCGACGTCGCTCTCGGTTTTTTGCAGGGCCGAGACGATCCAGCGGTCGCACTGGCTGAAGTGCAGGTAGTCCTCGGTGCAGCCGTGGCTGGTGTCCAGCCCGCAGTCCTGGCCCTCGCAGTTCATCAGCACGAAGCGGCTGGCGTTCCAGAGCTTGTTGCAGAAATTGCGGTAGCCCTCGCAGCGCTTGCTGTCGAAGTTGATGCTGCGGCCCAGGCTGGCCAGCGCGGCAAAGGTAAAGCGCAGCGCGTCGGCGCCGTAGGCGGGAATGCCCTCGGGGAATTCCTTTTGCGTGTTCTTGCGCACGGTGGGTGCAGTCTCGGGCCTGCGCAGGCCGGTGGTGCGTTTGCCCAGCAGGGGTTCGAGGGCAATGCCGTCGATCAGGTCCACCGGGTCGAGCACATTGCCCTCGCTCTTGCTCATCTTCTTGCCCTGCGCGTCGCGCACCAGGCCGTGGATGTACACATGCTTGAACGGCACGCGGCCGGTGAAATGCGTGGTCATCATGATCATCCTGGCCACCCAGAAGAAGATGATGTCGTAGCCGGTCACCAGCACGCTGCTGGGCAGGTACAGGTCGTAGTCCTTGGTCTTGCTGGGCTCGGGCACGGCGTCCGGCCAGCCCATGGTGGAAAACGGCACGAGGGCCGACGAGTACCAGGTGTCGAGCACGTCGTCGTCGCGGCGCAGCGTTTTGCCGGGCGCCTTGGCTTGCGCTTCGGCTGCGCTGCGCGCCACGATCACGTTGCCGTCCTCGTCGTACCACGCCGGAATCTGGTGGCCCCACCAGAGCTGGCGGCTGATGCACCAGTCCTGGATGTTGTTCATCCACTGGTTGTAGGTGTTGACCCAGTTTTCGGGCACGAACTGCACTTCGCCCGAGGCGACGGCGTCGATGGCCTTTTGCGCGATGCTTTTGCCGGTGGTATCGCCTTCGCCCACCTTGCTCATGGCGACGAACCACTGGTCGGTCAGCATCGGTTCCACCACCTGGCCGGTGCGCGTGCAGATGGGGACCATGAGCTTGTGCTTCTTCACCTCGACCAGCGCGCCAATGGCTTCGAGGTCGGCCACCACGGCTTTGCGGGCGACAAAGCGGTCCATGCCTCGGTACTTTTCCGGGGCGTTCTCGTTGATGGTGGCGGCCAGGGTCAACACGCAAATCATGGGCAGCTTGTGGCGCTGGCCCACGGCGTAGTCGTTCTGGTCGTGTGCGGGCGTGACCTTGACCACGCCGGTGCCGAATGCCTTGTCCACATAGTCGTCGGCAATCACGGGAATCTCGCGGCCTACCAGCGGCAGCGTCACCATCTTGCCAATCAGGTGCTGGTAGCGCTCGTCCTCGGGGTGCACCATCACCGCCACGTCGCCCAGCATGGTCTCGGGCCGCGTGGTGGCCACCACCAACTGGCCCGAGCCATCGGCCAGCGGGTAGGCGATGTGCCACAACGAGCCGTCTTTTTCCTCGTTTTCCACTTCGAGGTCGGACACGGCGGACTGCAGCTTGGGGTCCCAGTTCACCAGGCGCTTGCCGCGGTAGATCAGGCCCTGCTCGTACAGCTTTACGAAGGTGTCGGTCACCACCTTGGAGAGCTTGTCGTCCATGGTGAAGTATTCGCGGCTCCAGTCCACGCTGTCGCCCATGCGGCGCATCTGCGTGGTGATGGTGTTGCCGCTGTGCTCCTTCCACTCCCAGACCTTGGCGACGAAGTTCTTGCGCGCCACATCCGGCGTCGGGCCCATGGCGTGGCGGCTGATGCCTTGTTCTTGCAACTGGCGCTCGACGACGATCTGCGTGGCAATGCCCGCGTGGTCGGTGCCCGGCACCCACACGGTGTTGAAGCCCCGCATGCGGTGGTAGCGGGTCAGGCTGTCCATGATGGTCTGGTTGAACGCGTGCCCCATGTGCAGCGTGCCCGTCACATTGGGCGGCGGCAACTGGATGGCAAACGAGGGCGCGTCGGCCTGTGGCACGCCGGTGCCGCGCACGCCGGCCCTACCGTAGCCGCGCTTTTCCCATTCGGGGCCCCAGTGCGCTTCCAGCGCAGCGGGCTCGAAGGATTTGGACAGGGATTGCAGGCCGGGTTGGCGGGCGGGGTCGGTCATGGCTGGGGCTGTCTTCAGAAAAACACAACGGCATCCCTCGGGATGCCGCTGGGCCACTGGGCGTGGCAGTGTGGGGAGGTGCGGGCAATTTTATGCGAACGCAACAGCGTCAGGCCCGCATGCGGCGCAGTTGGGGCATTGCCAGCGCCGACAGCAATGCCACGCCCGCCAGGCCCACGCCCGCCATGGCGATGGCGCTGGTGACCCCGGTGCTGCGCACCAGCGCACCGGCGGCCACGCCCGAGGCGGCTGGAACCACCTGTGAAATGATGGAATAAATGCCCATGATGCGTCCGCGCAGGGCATCGGGCGCCTGGCCCTGGATGCCGGCGATGACGAAGCTGATGACCATGCCGCCCAGCAGGCCCATGCCGCCCAGCGCCGTGGCCGATGCGGCGGTGCTGCTCCAGTGGCTGAGCGACGCAAAGAGCAGGCTGGCCGTGACGGTGCCGACGAAGATGGCAGCGCCGTGGCGCAGGTGCTTGCTGAGAAGCAAGGCCGTGACGCCCCCGGCAATCAGCGTCAGCGCCATCAGGCCCAGGTAGCCGCCGCGCTGCAGCTCCGACAGGCCGAGCCCTTCACGCGCCAATTTGGGCAGCAGGATCTGCATGGGGCCGGTCATGGCATAGGCCACGATGGCGGCCACGATGAGCTGTGCCAGCAAGGGGTTGGCGCCCACGGCGGCAAAACCTTCGCGCATTTCCTGCGCTACGCCCAGGCGGGGGCGGTCGCTGCCGTGGGTGCGGGTGCCCAGCAGCAGCAGGGAAGAGGCGGCAAACAAGCCCATGCCAGTGGCAAACACGGCGGGCCAGCCAAAGTGGCTGCGCACCACGCCAATCACCACAGGCGCCAGGCCAAACCCCAGCAGCACCTGCAGGTTGAAGACGATGGTCGCGGGCTTGAGCTTGTCCGCAAGGGCAATCTGCCCCAGAGTGGCCAGCCGGGCCGGGCCGACAAAAGACCAGGCGAGGCCGCCCAGAAATGCCGAGAACAGGGTCCAGGCCACGCGGCTCTGGCCGGTGGTGCCGGCGTCGGTCCACCACAGACCGGCCAGACACAGCAGAAACAGGGCCTGGGCGCCGTGAATCACCCGCGCCGGAGCCATGCGGTCGCACAAAACCCCGGCAAACCAGCCAAACACGAGCGAGCTGCCGAACGACAGGCCAAACCCCACGCCGGACAGCCAGTCCGAACCCACCTTCTCCTGCAGGTACAGGATGACGGTGTAGTTGACCATGTGCCCGCCGGTAAACGCCAGCAGGCACGAGAGGTAAAAGCGCCGCAGGGAGATTGGCATGCTCGCAACTCAGCGCCTATTGCGGGGTGATTTCGATCAGGGTGGGCTGGCCATCCTCGATCTGCCAGCTGGGAAATGAGGCGCTGGTGACATAGACCTTTCCGGCCGGTGAGATTTCCACGTCGCGGGTAAAGGTGACGTGGCGCTGCATGGGGAACATGCTCCAGGTCTGTGTGGCGATGTCGTAGCGGTAGACCGAATCGGAGTTGGTGCCGTTGACCCATACCTGGTTGCGCACCCGGTCCACATTGAGCGCGTACGGGGTGTCGCTGCCCTTGGGAACGACCGGCAGGTCCAGGCGCATGAACGCACCGGTGCTGGGGGTGTAGCGCACGATTTGCGATTCGTTGAAGGCCGTGATCCACAGGTTGCCCTCCCGATCACTGCGCAGGCGCCGGGGCGCGCTGAACGGCGTCTTGATCATCGTCACCTTGCCAGTGTCGGGGTCCACCGAGGCAATTTCATCGGTGTGCAGCCGGGCAATCCAGGCCTTGCCATCGGGGGTGATGTCGATACCGTAGGGCAAGGGCACGCCGGTGGAAACGTGGTCCACGTTGACGTAGTTGGCAATGGGGATGCCCCAACCGAGCAGCTTGAAGATGAACGGCGTGAGCTTGACGGTGATGCGTTCCATCAGGCTGCGAAATGGCAGATCGTAGAGGGTGAACTTGTCCGCTGCACGGTCGTACATGCCAACCTGGTTGCTGAGCGCCAGCGTGAACCAGACACGGTTCTTGGCGTCGAAGCGCACGGTGTGCGGGTAAAAGCCGCCGTCCATGTCGTGGTAAGTGAAGGCCTTGGTCTTTGGGTCGAATTCGATCAGGCGCCGCTGGTACGAGGGTGTGATGAAGATGTGCCCGTCCTTGGGGGACTCTGCCAGCGAGTGGATGCCCTGGTAGGTTTCGTGCTTGGGGAAATCGCGCAGGCGCCCCGCCAGCAGGCCGCCGAGTTTGTCGCCCGGTCGTGGCGGGATCTTGTAGACGGTGTACCTGCCCGTGGCGGGGTCCACTTCGTAGACCCGGTCCTGCAGGTTGTCCCCCACATACACCATGCCGTTGGAATGCAGCAGCAAATCGTGCATTTGCGACATGCTGTCGCCAATGGGCAGTTCGCGAATGGTGGCTTTGGCCAGGGATGCCCCCCAGGGTGTGCCGGCCGGCACCAGTGAGGGGTTGGCGTGGATCTTCTTCCAGTGCGCCTCCAGCAGGGCGGGAATCTCTTTCTGCTCCTGGCTGGACAGGCGCGAGCCATAGCGCATCATGCGTTGGATGGCGGCGCGCCATTCATCGGCTGAACGGTCGCGGCGCAGCTGAGGCCCGCCCTGTTGGTGGCAGAAATTGCATTGCAGCATGAACTCCTTTTTCAGCGTGGCGTTTGCAAAGTCGATGGTGGACGACCAGGCATTGGCTGGCTGCTGCTCGGCCAAGGCGGCGGGGTCATGCTCCGGGGCCATGACGACGGCCGTGCTGCCAAGCTCCTTGGCCAGGAGCGTTCGATCCTTGTAACCGGGCTTGCGCAGGCGAATCTTCCAGGGGAATTCGGCCGGGGGAATATCGACCTGCCCCCGCGCATCGGTAAAGCGGGCCAGCTCGACATAGGCTTGCTGCTGCTTGCCGCTGGCCGGATAGCCATTGTCGGAGGTGTCCACTGCTGCCATGTTGACCGGCTGGCGGCTCACCATCACGGTGGGAACCGGTTTGCCGTCAGGGTCTTGTACCGCAATGGGGACGGCCCTGGCCGGCGCGGCGAGCAGTGCTGCGCAGGCCAGGCATACCGCCATGAGGGGGGCTGCGTGGTGGGGGATGCGTGCGTGCATGGTGCTGTCTCCTGGAGTGTTCATTTTTCAAATTCGGTGCGAACGCGGCGCTGCATGGCGCGGGCGTACCAACGGGGGGCCAGTCGGCTGATCCACCAGGCCAGGCGTGAGGTGCGGTCAGGCAAAAGCTGCGCGCGGCCCTGTGCCAGCGCGGCCAGGATGCGCTGGGCGATGTCCTGCGGTGCAGACTCGCCCCCGGTGGTGATGCGGGGTGCCGTGGCCGCTGCACCGGAGCCGCCCAGCGCTGCCGCGCCAATGCCCGTGGCAATGAAGGACGGGCAGATGAGCGTGACCTGCACGCCGTGCTCCTGCACCTCGGTGCGCAGGGTGTCAAAGAAGCCGTGCAGGGCGTGCTTGCTGGCGCAATAGCCGGTGCGGCCCAGCAAAGGGGCGTAGCCCGCCACGCTGGAGAGCGCCGCCACGGCCCCGCGCCGAGCCACGATGTGGGGCAGGGCGGCATGGGTCATGTGCACGGCGCCAAAGAAGTTCACCTCCATCACTTTGCGGATGACGGCTGGGTCGGTATTGGCGAACAGGCTGCGGTGGGAAATGCCGGCGTTGTTGACCAGCACATCCACGCCGCCCCACAGGGCCACCGCATGGGCGATGGCAGCGTCGCAGTCCTGGGGCTGGGTGATGTCGCACACCAGGGTCGTCAGCGCGAGGGCGTGGCCTGTTGCCTGGGCGGACATTGCCTCCTGCATGGCGGCGAGCGCTGCGGCGTTGCAGTCGAGTGCCAGCACGCGTGCGCCGGCTTGCAGGAATGCAGCTACCAGCGCCTGGCCCAGGCCACCGGCGGCGCCGGTGATGACAACGCAGCGTTCCGCAAAGCTGCGCATGGTCAGGCACTCTCCTTGCGGGTTTGCATGCGCGCCTGGCGGTACAGCTCGAACACCTCGGCCGAGGTGTAGGTGGGCGTGTAGCCAAAGGTAGTCTTGAGCCTGGTGTTCAGCAGTACCGGGCGGTAGCGCAGAAAGTCCAGTTGCTCGGGGCCGTATTGCGTGAGCCCCAGCGGTTTGAGCCCGGCCAGCGCGCCCTGCAGCAGCCAGGCGGGCAACTGCAGCGTGGGTTTTCCCAGGCGCTCTGCAATCTCGTGGATGGTGAGGGCACCATCACCCGCCACGTTGTAGATGCCCGGTGGGCCGCCCGAGACGGCGCGCAGGATGATGCCCACCACATCCTGGTCCCAGATGAAGACAAAGGGGCTGTCGCTGCCCCGGATGGCCAGCAGGCGCGGTTTCTCGAACAGATCGGTGATCTGGTTGTGCACCGTGGCGCCCAGGATGGTGCCGATGCGCAGCACCACCTGTTCCAGCGCGGGGTGGCTGTGGCGGTACTCGGCCAGCATCTCTTCCACCAGCCGCTTGTGGTGGGCATAGGCAAACACCTCGTTGCCGCGCACCGGCATGTCCTCGGTCAGCCAGGCCGGGTTGTCGGCGTGGTAGCCATAGGCGGCGCCGCTGGACGACACCACGATGCGCCGCACGCCTTGCTGCACGCAGGCTTGCAGCAGATTGCGGGAGCCGTTCACGTCGACGTCGTATTCAAAGTCGCGGCGGCTTCCCTTGCCGGGCGTCACGATGGAGGCCAGGTGCACCACGGTGTCGATGGCCTGCTCTGCCAGGGAGTCTGCGATGCGTGGGTCGCGGATGTCGGCCTCCTCGTACACCACGCCGGGCAGGCGTTCGGCGGGCGAGCGGATGTCGTGCGCCACGATGTGCGCCGGGCGGCCGGGCAGGGCCGGGTCGGCGAGTCGGGCGACCACCTGGCGGCCCAGGTAGCCGCTGGCACCCGTCACAAGAACGCGGAGGGCGGTCATGGCGCAGTCGCTGCGGCTTGAGCGGTCGGGGCGCCGCCAGGGTCGCGGCGCTTCCAGAACAAGGCCAGCGTCATGCCCGCCACGATGTGCCAGATACCCCACCACGCGGTGACGATGGCCATGCCACCCAGACCGTTGAAGAAGTTGAAGATCAGGATCAGCCCCAGGCCCGAGTTCTGGATGCCCATCTCAAAAGTGATGGCGCGCCGGTCGCGTTCGGGCAGCCCCAGCGCGGTCGAAAGGCCATAGCCCGTGGCCAGCGCCAGCAGGTTGTGGAGAAACACCACCAGGACCACAAACTGGATATACGCCAGAAAATGCTGGAAGTTGGCGGCCAGCGCGCCCACGATGAAACCCAGCAGCACCAGAAGCGACAGCCATTTCATGGGCTTGCGAATGCGTGCGGCAAAGCCGGGGTAGCGGTGCGCCACCGCCATGCCCAGCACCAGCGGCACCCCCAGCAACAGCACGACGATTTCAAGCATCTCCCAGGGGCTCATCGCCACCTGCTTCATCAGGCCGCTGGTGACCGGGCTCAGGTTGCCCCAGAAGGCAAAGTTGAGCGGCGTCATCACCAGTGCGACCAGCGTGGACAGCGCGCTCACGCTGACCGACAGCGCCGTGTTGCCGCGCGAGAAATGCACCAGAAAGTTGGAGATGTGCCCGGCCGGGCAGGACGACACCAGGATCATGCCCAGCGCGATGCTGGGCTGGGGTTGCAGCATCCAGACCAGCACATAGGTCATGGCCGGAAACAGCATGTGGTGCCCGAACAGGCCCAGGGCCAGCGCCTTGGGCGTTTTGAGGGCGCTGCGAAAATCCTCGACCTTGAGGTCCAGCGCCACGCCGAACATCACCAGACCCAGAACGGCGTTGAGGATCTGCAGCGTCTGCGGGTTGAAATGCAATTGCACCTGGTCAATGGGCGCCATGGTGTGTCTCCTGAATATTATTGGACCGCGTGCAACCGCCTGCTGCCGGGTTTTGCATGGGACTGTAAAAGGGCTGCTGGACGCCGCGGCGGTCCATACAGGACACTGGCACGTCAATTCATGACCGGGAGGCAAAGGAGCAGCATGCAGCGCGAGAGTTTCAGCGTGACGGCGCGGTTTACCCATGCTCTGGTGGCAGCCATCGAGCGCCAGGGAGGCAAGGTGCCCGAAGCCATGTGCGACGACACGGTGCAGGAGGGTCGGGTGGACATGGCGCGCCAGGAGGCCCTGTGGGCGCTGTTCATCGCCGCCTGTCCGGGCGACCCGCTGGCCGCGCTGCGCCTGGGAACCGACCTGCAGGCCGGGCATCTGGACATCGTGGGCATGCTGCTGCTGAGCTGCGACACCCTGGGCGATGGCCTGGAGGTGCTCACCGAATACGCCCCCATCATCGGGGACAACGCACGCTTCGAAATAGCGCCACAAGGCGCCGAGGTGCAGTTGCGCTACCTGCCCGCCTATGTGCTGTGCCTGCCGCAGCGGGTGGAGGCCGTGATGGGCTGCGTGGTGAGTCTGGCGCGCTGGATGACCAACGGGCGTTTCCGGGCGCGTGCGGTGTTGCTGGCGCACGCGCCGCGCGCCGATCCGGCGGCCTACGAAGCCTTGCTGGGGTGCCCCGTGCATTTTGACCAGGCGGTCAACGCCGTGTGCATGGATGCCTCCGAACTGCACCATGCCCTGGTGCAGGCCGGCAGCAGCCTGCACCAGCACTTGCGTGCACTGGCCGATGGCATGCTGGCGTCGCTGGCGCAGGACGGCGTTTCGGCGCGGGTCCAGCAACTGGTGCGCGCCCACCCGCGCTGGGGAAAAGAGCGCATCGCCGAGCAGTTGGGCATGAGCGGGCGCCACCTCAACCGCAAGCTGGCCTTGGAAGCCGTGTCCTTCAAGGGCCTGCGCGAGGCGCTGCTGCACGACATGGCGCTGCAGGCGCTGCGCTCAGGCCAGGCGATCGGTGCCGTGGGCCAGGCGCTGGGGTTTTCCGACGACAACGCCTTTGCGCGCGCCTTTCGCCGCTGGACCGGGGAGTCTCCGGCGCAGTACACAAAAACATGGAAAAATAGCCTCTATCGCTTATCAAATAAGCCTTAGCAGCTATAAAAATAGTAGTTCACAGCGTAGGCGATATAGGCCCAGCCGCGCTACTTCCTTGCCGCCTCGATCTGCACCGTCAGCTGCACTGTCTTGGGCATGCCCATGGCGACGAGGTAGTCCATGCCCCACTGTGTGCGGTCGATACTGCCTTCGAAATCACCGCCACACACCTCGGCCTTGAGGATCGGGCTCTGGTAGCAGTTGAACTGCGTGCTGCTCAGCACCAGGGGCGCCGTTTTGCCCAGCAGCGTCAGTTGTCCGTGCACCTTGGCAACCCGGTCGCCGTCGAATTCGAAGCGGTCGGAGACAAAGCGCATTTCAGGGTACTTGTCGGCGTTGAACAGGTCGGCGCTTTGCAGGTGTTTGTTGAACCCCGGGCTGCCACTGTGCACCGAGTGCGTATCGACGCGCACGTCCACCTGGCCGGTCCTGGCGGCGCGGTCAAACTGCACGCTGCCGCTTGTCTTCTCGAATTGCGCACGGTTGGTCGAGGTGCCAAAGTGCCCTATCGCAAACGTGACAAAAGTGTGATCGGGGTCGATTGCGTACTCTGCGGCGATGGCGGGACCCGTGGTGACGAGCAGGGCGGCGAGGGTGATGGCAGTGCGCATGAAAACCTCCAGCGAGCAAAACCACCAGTTTAGGCCGTTGTCCGCAGCCTGCGATCAACCGCGCCCCGATATCAGGCCGCGTCCAGTGCTGCGCGCTTCCAGGCGGCGAGCGCGCCCTCGGTGTCGCCGCGCTGCTCGGCCAGGCGCGCCAGATGCCGCCAGGCGTTGGCACGCAGGCCGGAGTCCTGCAGCGCAGGTGCAGCCTGGGCCAGCAGTTGCTGTGCCTTGCCCCAGAGCTGGCGCTGCATGCAGGCGACGCCCGCGAGGTATTGCAGGCGCGTGTCGCGGGGGTTGGCCAGTTGCGCGGCCTCGATGCGTGCCAGCCAGGTGGCATCGAGCGAATCGAGTGCGGTCTCGAGTGCGCGCACCAGACGGCGTGCGTCCAGTTCCGCCAGATTGCCAGGGTGCTCCACCAGTTGCTGCCACACGGGTTCGAGCCAGCGGCGCACCTGGGCTGGCTCGCCGCCGAGTTCGGCCAGGCGCTGCGCGGCATGGATGGCCAGCTCGGGCATGGCGCGCTCGCTTGCGTCCAGCGCCAGCCAGCTGGCAGTGAGTTGTTCTGGGTCGTGGGCGCTGCGAATCAGCTCCGTGGCCAGGCCCCGCACGATGCTTTGCGCAGCGGCCGGTGAGAAGGCGCGGTGCTTGCCCAGCAGGCGTGCCGTTTCCAGTGCTTCTTGCGTTTGCTGCGACAGCCGCGTGGCCTTGAGCTTGATGCGCAGGGCCAGCGTGCGCCGCGCCGCGCCCTGTGGCAGTGCAGCGAGACCCGCCAGCGCCGCAGCGGGTTCGCGGTCGTCGAGCGACCAGCGGGCGGCGCGCAGTTGGGCGCCCTCGCGCAGGTCTTGCGCGAGCGCGCTCGCCATGCCGGTGGGTGGCAGCAAGGCGGCTTCCAGGTGGCGTTCGCGCTCGCCGCGGTCTTGCAGCGCGTGCGAGGCATCGGCTGCGACCAGGTTGGCCAGCACACGGACCGATTCGGCCTGCGGCAACGCACTGCCGGTGCTGCGCAGGCTTGCCTCCTGGTCGAGCGCCACCTGGGCGGCTTTGCGCGAGCGCAGGAACCGCCCGCTCATGAGCTGCGCCAGCGCGTCCAGCAGGGCGCCGTGCATGGCGCGTTCCTTCTGCTGCAGGCGCCAGCGCTGGGCCTGGCGCGGCAGGGCGATGAGCGCCGCGAATCCGCGCAGTGCGGCGTACAGCGTCGTGAATGCCAGGGCAAGGCCCAGCAGGACCAGGTTGAGCGAGAGGTCGAGCCGCCAGGGCGGCCAGAAGACGGTGACCGTTCCCTGGTTGTTGCCGGCAAACAGGGCCGAGGCCACCGCCACGGCAAACAGCGCCAGGAGCCAGAGGGTTGCGCGCATCGGCGGGCCCGGTTCTCAGCGCCCAGCGGCCGCCGTGGCGAGCGCGGAGAGGGTTTCGTCCAGGCGGGGTGCCTCGGCCGTCTTCAGGTGCGACTGAATCTGCTGCAGTGCCGTGGCGGCGTTTTGCGTGCGGCGCGATGCCGGGTCGAAGTATTTGTTCAGCGCGCTGCTGGCGATGGTCATGTCGGAGCGCGCGGCGTCAAGCTGGCGCGCGAGGATGCCCAAACGGGCATTGAGCAGCATGAGCTTGAGGTTTTCGCGCAGGAAAAAGGCCTGGTCGGGCGATATCAGGATGGCTTCTGGCTGGTCGATGCGGCGGATGCGCACGAGGCTGCGCAGTTCGTCCTGCACCGCCAGCCAGCCGCGCTGGAGCAGCGCCAGCCAGGCGGGAGAGGGCTCGGACGCAGGCGCGCCCGCTGGCGCCGCGGGGTGTGCACTGGCGGCGAGGCGCTGCGTGGCCGCCGCCTGGGCCACGGCGTTCTTCAGCGGCAAGTCGTCGATTTGGCGCAGCAACTCATCGAGCCGCGCAAGCAGGCCTGCCGTGTCGGTCACGCTGGCGCTGGAGATGCGCTCCAAGTCCAGCGCCAGCGCGCGCTGCACCGGGGACAGGCGAGGCTGCGCGGCACGCTCGATGCGCTGCTGCGCACTTTTGATGGCTGCCACCAGCGGCTGCATGCTGCCGGTGAGCTGCGCCTGCTGCTGCGCCAGGCGCAGGCCGGCGTCGATATCGACCACCAGGTTTTCGTCGCGCGAGCGCGACAGGCTTTGCATCAATTCTTCGAGCTGGCTGCGCTGTAGGGCCACTTCGTTGACGCGTGTTTCCTGCACCGCCAGCTTGGCCGAGGTTTCCTGCGCCAGGTCGCTCGCCTGGCGTGCCAGGGCGCGCGCCTCGATCGCCTGGCGGCCGGCGTCCTGGCTTTGGCGAGCCAGCGCTTCCTGAATGCCGCTGAGCCTCTGCCACAGCAGGGCGCTGCCCGCCAGGCCGAGGATGGCCAGCACGGCCACCAGGGCCAGTGCCCAGCCCAGCATGCGGGCGCTGGACGCGAAGGCGCCAGGGGCTGCGGCCGGTTCGTCGGGTGTGCTCATGCGTGGGATTCTATCGACGTCGCCACGTCCGCCAGCGCGGGTCGGCACTCGAAAACCGCTCCGAAGCCTGCTGCGCGCGCCGCCTCGGCGATGCGCGGGTGCGTGGCCAGAGCGCGTGCGCCGTCCCAACGCTGGTCGGGAAGCGCCGCGCAGAGGTGGCCCAGGGCCTGTGCGCTGCTCAGCACCCACAGCGGGCCGCCGGTGGCTGCGGTGCTGCGGGCCAGCGCAAGCTGGTCATGGGTGAACTGTGGCGCGGCGCGCGTGTAGGCGACGACAAAATCCACCTCGCCGCCCGCCGCGCGGATTTGCGCACTCAGCCAGTCGCGCCCGCTGCCGGTGGTGCTGGCGCCGGGTTCGCTGCCGCGCACTACCAATACCCGGTCGCCTGCGCTGACGCCGGGGCCCACGCGCTCCCACAGGGATTCGGAATCGAACTGGCGGGCCTCGGCTGCGGGCTGGTCAATGCGCTCGGCAGGAACGCCCAGGGCGCGCAGCACGCTGGCGGTGCCCGGCCCCGGTGACCAGACTCTTGTTTTGATAGCTGCTTGCGCTTGCTGCATAAGCGCTAGGGCCTGATTTGACTCAAAAAAATGGCGGGCTGCATTGCCGCTGACAAGCATCACGGCGGTGTAATCGGCCAGGCGCCTTTGCACCGCGGCCAGCGCCTGCGGGTCGCTGGCCGGGGCAATCGCCATCAGCGGCAGCGCCGCCGCCGCAATGCCGCGCGCGGCAAGCGCCTGCACCCACTGCGAGGCCTCGGGTTCTGGGCGCGTGATGAGGGCGCGGGGCGCGGCAGCTGGCATCTGGGGAACAGGCCCTAGTGCGCGCCGCGTTCGCGCAGCTGCGCGGCCACGGCCTGGCCCAGCGCGTCGGCCTGCGCCAGCGTGGTCGCCGACCCGCTCGCGCTGGCACGCACCAGCGGCGTGCGCAGTTCCGGGTCGCCCCAGGCGGCGTCGATGTGCAGTTGCGCGCCATCGAGCCGGGCGTGCGCGGCCAGGGGCATGGAGCAGCTGCCGCCCATGCAGCGGCTCACGGCGCGCTCGGCCGCCACGCGCAGCCAGGTGGGCCGGTGGGCGAGCGGCGCCAGGGCTTCGATCAGATCGCTGCGGTCGGCGCGCACTTCGATGCCCAGCGCGCCCTGGCCGGCAGCGGGCAGCATTTCGGACTCGTCGAATTCGCAGCGGATGCGCTCTTGCAGCCCCAGGCGTTTCAAGCCAGCGGCCGCCAGCACGATGGCTTCGTACTGGCCTTCATCGAGCTTGCGCAAACGGGTGTCGAGGTTGCCGCGCAGTGGCTCGATGCGCAGGTCGGGCCGCAGCGCTTGCAGCAGCACGGTGCGGCGCAGGCTCGACGTGCCGACCACCGCGCCCTGGGGCAGGTCTTGCAGGCGGGCGTAGCGCGGCGAGACGAAGGCGTCGCGTGCGTCCTCGCGCTCCATCACGCAGGCCAGGGCAAAGCCTTCGGGCAATTCCATCGGAACGTCCTTGAGCGAGTGCACGGCGATGTCGGCGCGGCCGTCTTCCAACGCGGCTTCCAGCTCTTTCACGAACAGGCCCTTGCCGCCGACCTTGGAGAGCGTGCGGTCCAGAATCTGGTCGCCCAGCGTGGTCATGCCCAGCAGGCTGACCTGGTGGCCGCGTGCCGCCAGCAGGGCTTGCACATGTTCGGCCTGCCACAGGGCCAAACGGCTTTCGCGCGTGGCGATGACGATCTTCAGGGGTTTGGAATTCACGGCGCGGCAGAGGAAAAACTTGAGCCAAGGATGCTAGCATGCTGCGCCGCAGCAGCGTCCGCCGCGCGGCGCACCCCTTTCGGAGACCATGCATGGCCAGCACGCGCAAGAACGACAAAGACCAACCCCTCATCGACGATATCCGCCTGCTCGGCCGCATTTTGGGCGATGTGATTCGTGAGCAGGAGGGCGCTGCGGCCTTTGACCTGATCGAGCAGGTGCGCCAGCTCTCGGTCGCCTTCCGGCGCGATGCCGACCACGAGGCCGACCGGGCGCTCAAGAAGTTGCTCAAGGGACTCTCGGCCGACCAGACGGTGAGCGTGATCCGCGCCTTCACCTATTTTTCACACTTGGCCAACCTGGCCGAAGACCGCCACCACATTCGCCGCCGCACCATCCGCGAGCGCGCGGGCGACACGCAGGAAGGCAGCATCGACGTCGCCCTGGCGCGCCTGCGCTGGGCCGGCATTGCGCCCAGCACCGTGGCGCAAACCCTGGCCGGCAGCTATGTCTCGCCCGTGCTCACCGCCCACCCCACCGAGGTGCAGCGCAAAAGCATCCTGGACGCCGAACGCGCCATTGCCAAGCTGCTGGCCGAGCGCGGCGAGCTGGCCGAGCGCGCCCAGCTCTACAACAGCGCCCGCGACGCGCTCACGCCGCGCGAACTGGCCACCAACGAGGCGCAGCTGAGCGCCCGCGTCACGCAGCTCTGGCAGACGCGGCTGTTGCGCTACAGCAAGCTGACGGTGGCCGACGAGATCGAGAACGCGCTGTCGTACTACGAAGCCACCTTCCTGCGCGAGATTCCCAAAATCTACGCCGAACTCGAACAATCCCTGGGCCAGGGCAGCGTGGCCAGCTTTCTGCGCATGGGCCAGTGGATTGGCGGCGACCGCGACGGCAACCCCAACGTGGGCGCCGACACCCTGGTGCAGGCCCTGCGCCGGCAAAGCGAGGTGGCGCTGCGCCACTACCTGACCGAAGTGCATCTGCTGGGCGCCGAGCTCTCGCTTTCCGCCCGGCTGGTGGAGGTCTCGAACGACATGCAGCGCCTGGCGGAAAGCTCGCCCGACACCAGCGAGCACCGCCAGGACGAACCCTACCGCCGCGCGCTCACCGGCATTTACGCGCGCCTGGCGGCCACGCTGGCCGAGCTGAGCGGCGGCCAGGCGGCGCGCCACGCGGTGGCGCCGCAAAATGCCTACCCGCACGCACACGAGTTTCTGGCCGAGCTGCGCACCATTGAGCAATCGCTCGCCACGCACCACGGCGAGGCCCTGGGCGCGCAGCGCCTGCACCCGCTGATCCGTGCGGTGGAAGTGTTTGGCTTTCATCTGGCGACGGTGGATTTGCGCCAAAGCTCCGACCAGCACGAACGCGTGCTGACCGAACTGCTGGCCACGGCGCGCGTGGTGCCTGACTACACGCTGCTGAATGAGGAGGCGCGCTGTGCCTTGCTGCTGCAACTGCTGCAGGATGCCAGGCCGCTGCGCGTCATGGGCGCGCAGTACAGCGCGCACACGCTGGGCGAGATTGCGGTGTTTGAGACCGCGCTGGCCATGCGCCAGCGCTTTGGCAATGACGCCATCCTTCACTACATCATCAGCCACACCGAAACCGTGAGTGACCTGCTGGAAGTGTTGCTGCTGCAAAAGGAAGTCGGGCTGATGCACGGCAGCTTAGGCACCTCGGAGGCCCGCGCCGACCTCATCGTCGTGCCGCTGTTCGAGACCATTGAAGACCTGCAGAGCGCCGCCAGCATCATGCGCGGCTTCTACCAGACCCCCGGCATCGCCGCGCTGGTGCAGCGCTCGGGCGGCCAGCAGGACATCATGCTGGGCTACTCGGACAGCAACAAGGACGGCGGCATCTTCACCAGCAACTGGGAGCTGTACCGCGCCGAGATCGCGCTGGTGGAGTTTTTCGACGAGCTGGCTGCCACCACCCCCATCCGCCTGCGCATGTTCCATGGCCGGGGCGGCACCGTGGGGCGCGGCGGCGGCCCGAGCTACCAAGCCATCCTGGCGCAGCCGCCCGGCACCGTGCGCGGCCAGATCCGGTTGACCGAGCAGGGCGAAGTCATTGCCTCGAAGTACGCCAACCCCGAGATCGGCCGGCGCAACCTCGAAACCCTGGTGGCCGCCACCCTGGAGGCCACGCTATTGCAGCCCACCAAGCCGGCCACACCCGCGTTTCTGGACGCGGCGGCGCAGTTGTCGGTGGCCAGCATGGCGGCCTACCGGGCGCTGGTGTACGAGACGCCCGGTTTCACGGACTACTTCTTCAACTCCACGCCGATTCGCGAAATTGCCGAACTCAACATCGGCTCGCGCCCTGCGTCGCGCAAGCCCAGCCAGAAGATTGAGGATTTGCGCGCCATTCCCTGGGGTTTCAGCTGGGGCCAGTGCCGCCTCACCCTGCCGGGCTGGTACGGTTTTGGCTCGGCTGTGGAGGCGTTTTTGAACGCCCCCGGCAAAGACCCCAAGGCCCAGCTCGCGCTCTTGCGCAAGATGGTGCGCGAATGGCCCTTCTTCAGTACCTTGCTGTCCAACATGGACATGGTGCTCGCCAAGAGCGACCTGGCGCTGGCGTCGCGCTACAGCGAGCTGGTGCAGGACGCCCGCCTGCGCAAAAAAGTGTTCGGCGCCATCGAGGCCGAGTGGCACCGCACGGCCGACGTGCTGACCCGCATCACCGGCGACAAGCAGCGCCTGGCGCACAACACCGCGCTGGCGCGCTCCATCAAACACCGCTTCCCCTACATCGACCCGCTGCACCACCTGCAGGTCGAGCTGATCCGCCGCTGGCGCGCCGGGCAGGGCGACGAGCGCGTGCAGACCGGGATTCATATTTCGATCAACGGGATTGCGGCGGGGTTGCGCAATACCGGTTGATTGCTATTGCATTTATAGCTGCTAGGGAGCCTCTGCATGAATCGTCGTGCCGTGTGCATCTGCGGCCTCGGGCGATCTGCAGCGTTGCAAATCCTCGCGATAGCTACGGCTATCGCTGCGGTTTGCGCCTTGCAGCTCATCCCGATCCGCAGCGCCCACTTGCCACGCGATTCGTGCAGAGGCTCCCTAAGCGATGGGTTGCCGCCTATTTGTCGGCAAAGTGTTAACGTTGTTGCAATTTGTTCACGATTTGAGGGACTCTTGCGCACGGTCAGATACATTTGTTAAGATATGTGCATCGAGGGTCAGACGGCGCAGATCGTTCCGCCCACGGGGTTCACGCAAGTGGCCCCATTTCATGTGGTGGTGGTCTTGCGCGCTGTCGCATCCCTCCGGGGAGCAGTCTGTGAGGCCCTAGCGACTGACTCCTCGAATGCGCGTTCTTTCAATTTTCGGTACCCGTCCCGAAGCCATCAAGATGGCTCCCCTTGTGGCAGCACTGGGTCGGGAGCCACAGTTACATAGCAGCGTTTGCGTTACTGGGCAGCACCGTGAGATGCTGGCGCAGGTCATGGCGCTGTTTGGTCTGCAGGCCCAGCACGAACTCGATGTCATGCGGCCGAATCAGACGCTCAATGGTCTGTATGCACGGCTGCTGACGGCTGTGGGTGCGGTGCTTGACGCCGAGCAGCCCGATTGCGTGCTGGTGCATGGCGATACCACAACAGCGGCGGCGGCAGCCATGGCTGCGTTTCATCGCCGCATTGCCGTGGGGCATGTGGAAGCCGGTCTGCGCAGCGGCAACATGCATTCGCCTTTTCCCGAGGAGATGAACCGCCGGCTCGTCGATTCGATGAGCACCTGGCTGTTCGCTCCCACGCCGGCGGCACGCGAGGCAGCGCTGCAAGAAAAGGTATCGGGCCATATCTGGGTGACGGGCAACACGGTCATCGATGCGCTCAATGCCACGCTGGCTCGGCTTGACGCCGATGCTGAGCGCCAGCGCGCTCTGGCGCAGCGCTACAGCTGGCTGGATGCCGAGCGAAAACTTGTGTTGGTGACGGGCCACCGCCGAGAAAATTTCGGTGAAGGATTTCGCAATATCTGCGCTGCTTTGGAGGCGCTTGCACAGCGGGACGATGTGCAAATCGTTTACCCGGTGCATTTGAATCCCAACGTGCGGGATGTTGTGCAGCAATCCCTGGCCAGTCAGGCCAATGTCCACTTGATTGAGCCGCTCGACTACGTGGATTTCGTCTGGCTGATGCGGCGCGCCTACCTCATCCTGACCGATTCTGGCGGCGTGCAGGAAGAAGCGCCTGCCCTTGGCAAGCCGGTGCTGGTCATGCGCGATGTGACCGAGCGCCCGGAAGCCGTGGCGGCAGGGACGGTGCGCCTGGTGGGGACCTCGCGCGAGCGTATTGCCGCCGAGGCGACGCGCCTGCTGGACGATGCCTCCCTGCATACCGAGTTTTGCCGCAAAGGCAACCCTTATGGCGACGGACACGCCTGCCAGCGCATCGTCGATGCCTTGTGCGGGCGCGCCTTTGCCGAATTCAGACCCGGGCCGATTGCCCAATCGCAGCCTCTCATGAACGCTTTTATTGCGGAGTCTCACCTATGACAGCCAGCGTCTCTCACCCACGGCGTCTTTCGCGCCTGCTTGCCTTGATCGGCTTGAGTGCGCCTCTTCTGGCATGGGCCAGTCCGGCAGGAGATGCGCTGCAGCGCTTGCAGGGCGACACCTGGGTCAACCGCAGTTTTGCCTTGTCCGATCTGGGTTTTGGGGAGGATGTCCTGCTCAGCGGTTATGACAGCCGACAGGAGTTTTACCTTCCCGTGCCACGCACGCTGCATCTGGCCGATGCCAGCGTCGATTTCCGCGGGCGCTATTACAAGGCTGAGGAGGGGCGCACCTCCATGCTTTTGTTTGTCAATGGCAAACCCGTTCATTCGCGCCGCATCGACACCTCTGAAGGCGATGCCAGCCAGCTCTTGAAGGTCGATGTCAGCAAGCCCGGCAATGGCTTCCTGCGTTTTCGTGTGGATTGGCTGAACAATGTCGGCCAGCGCATTTGCGACGTGGAGCGCTCCACGGGCAACGTGTTGTCTGTGTCGAGCGACACGCGATTCAACTACCGTTTCAGCAGTGCGGCCTTGACCAGTCTTGCGGATGCCTGGCTGACTCTACCTGCCCACCCGACCTTGCTGGTGGCCTCGCGCAGCCTGAACAAAACGGCCTACGACACGGCTTGGCGGCTTGGCGTTGCGCTGGAGCAGGCCAATCGCCGCGTCCAAGTGAAGTCTTTCCCGTCGCCTGGCGATATGGTCGATACGACGGGCTGGCAGTTGCCTCCTGGCCTGGCCAATGTGCCGGCGTTCGCGGCCCTGGGCCAAAATGAGGCCAAGCACGCGCTGAAGGACGAGGCCGAGGTCGGTGCCTTGGTGGTTCTTGGATCGTCGCTGGCAACGGGCGATATCGTTGTTGCCGATCCCGTCCTGCAAAAGCAGGTCGCTGCAGCGCTGGATGCGCTGGGCGCACAGCTTTCCGCCGATCCAGACGCCACTCGCGCATTGGCGACCTGGCGCAGTTTGCAAACGGCGCTGGGCGCAGCGGCTGTGCCCTCGCATAGCGTGCGTCTGGCCACATTGGGAGCGCATCCGGTCATCGTCGTGGCCGAAGACGCTGGAGCCAAAGCGGCAGGCGCCTTTGCAGATGTATGGCGCAACGCTTTGACGGCGCGCAATGTGGTGATCGCCGAGGCCAACGCTCCCGAGGTGATTGACCAGGCGGCACTGCGTCTGACGAACCTGGGCGGCAGTGATGCCAACTTTGACGTGCTGGCGCATGGCGACTGGACGGCCACTTTGCCTCTGGCCGCCGTAGCGGTCAACGGCCGCATGCCCACCGATTTGGTGGTGGATGTGGCTGCGGCACCCGGGGCTTCCTCCACGCGGCCGGTGGCCTCAGTGTTCTGGAACAACGTGTTGCTGTCTGCCAGGCGCTTGCAGGCCGATGGACACCCCGAGCGGCTGGATGCGCGCGTTCCTGGCTATGCCCTTGGCCTCAGTAATGTGGTGCGCGTGTCGTTCCAGCGCCAGCCCTATTCGAACGATTGCAATGAGACGCCGCAGGCCTTTCCCGTGAGTGTGCTGCCTACAAGTTATGTGCGTGGCGGTGATTCCGAGCCTGACGGTACTTTTGTTGGCTTGCTCCCGTTGATGTCCGGTACGCCGGAACTCATCATTCCGCAGGCGTATCTTGCCGATGCGCCGACCAGCTTGATGCGGGTGGTGCGCATGGCGGTGGCCGCAGGCGTGACGCCCGTGCGGGCCGAGCTGGTCGTTGCTGCGCAAGGCGCCGCTACCACGCCAACCCGGCCCTTCCTCGCCATGGAGGCTCCAGTGGACGGTGCCAAGGCGCGGGTGGAGATCAAGGATGCCCATTTGCGCATCAACGGCAAAAAGACCTCTTGGCTGGATATCAATGGTTTGGCGCACCTGAGTGCCGTCGAAGTCACACGCGCCCACGATCAGGATGGGCTGTATTGGCAGACGCTGGGCGGCCAGGCACCTGTTCAAGAGAAGCCCTTTGTCCTCAATCGTGGCGATATTGCTTTGATTGGTGCGCAAGGCCCTGTGAGCTGGGTGGACAGCAGCAACCCTTCAGCGAGCCAGCCGCCGCGTGCTGGGGAGGGGGCTTTCTACGAATGGCGTCGGTACTTCTCCTGGGGTGTGCCATTGGTGAGCGCGGCGCTCCTGGTGTTGCTGCTGCTGTTTGTGTGGGCTTATCGCCTCAAGCGCCGCCATTCCCAGCAAAAGAGCCAGTAACGACGCTCTACGTCCTGTCTGGACCGCATGTTCACGCTGTACTGGCCCTATCTGTTTGCCGACTACTACCGCGGTCTCGAAATCGTGACGGCGGTGGTAGGCGTCGTCATCCTGCTCTCTAGTCTGGATGACTTGTTTATTGACGCCTGGTACTGGGTGCGGCAGATCTACCGCACGGTCGTGGTGCGGCGTCGTCAGTACAAGCGGCTGACGGCCGAGCAACTGCGTTCGCATGCTGAGCAACCTATGGCGATCATGGTGCCGGCGTGGCTGGAATACGACGTGATCGCGCCCATGCTCAGCAACATGGTGTCGGTTCTGGACTATACGAACTACACCATCTTCGTGGGAACCTACCGCAACGACGAACGCACCATTGCCGAGGTGGAGCGCATGCGCCGGCGGTACCGGCAACTGGTGCGTGTCGAGGTCCCGCATGATGGGCCGACCTGCAAGGCCGATTGCCTCAACTGGATCGTGCAGGCGGCATTTCTGCACGAACGGGCGGTCTCGCAAGTTTTTGCCGGCTTCGTGTTGCACGACAGCGAAGATGTGCTGCACCCGCTGGAACTCAAGTACTACAACTATCTGCTGCCGCGCATGGATTTCATCCAACTGCCGGTGACATCGCTGGAACGCAGTTGGTTCGAGCTGATCGCGGGGACTTACATGGATGAGTTTGCGGAGTGGCACAGCAAAGATCTGGTGGTGCGCGAGAGCCTCTCCAGCATGGTGCCGTCGGCTGGCGTGGGCACCTGCTTTTCCCATAGCGCGATGCAGGTGCTGACGGCCACGACGAGCAACGAGCCGTTCAATGTGGAGAGCTTGACCGAGGATTACGACATTGGCACGCGCCTCAACCGCATGGGGATGAAGCAGATTTTTGGCAAATTCGACGTGGACTACGTGACGCGGCGCACTTCCTGGTTTGGGCTCGGGCGAGAAAAGATGGGTTCCATCCAGATGCCGTTGGGCGTCCGTGAATTTTTCCCCGATAACTTCCGGGCGGCCTATCGGCAAAAGGCGCGCTGGACCATTGGTATTGGTTTGCAAGGCTGGCAGCAAGTCGGCTGGGCCGGCCCGCTCTCGACCAAGTACCTGTTGTTCCGTGATCGCAAAGGCTTGGTCACCGCTTTCGTGGCCATCCTGGGCTATTTGCTGATGCTCAATTTCCTGGTGTTCTATGCCGCCGATCAACTGGGCTGGTGGACGGTGTACTACCCATCCGTGTTCCGTATCAATGGCTGGTTCATGACCATCATGGGGCTCAATGCCATCGCCCTCCTGCTGCGCGTGGTACAGCGCGCCTACTTTGTTGGCAGCATGTATGGGTGGGAGCATGGACTGCTGTCCATTCCTCGCATGGTGATAGGCAACTTCATCAACGCCATGGCCGCAGCCCGCGCCTGGCGCCTGTTCTTGTCGCACAAATTGCTGGGCACCCGACTGGTCTGGGACAAGACCATGCACGATTTCCCCTCGGCTGACCAGCTTGACCGGCATCGCCAGCGTCTTGGCGAAGTGCTGCTGTCCTGGCGTGCCATTGATGCCAGTCACCTTCAGCAGGCACTGGTCATGCAGCGCGACTCGCGCCGTCCGCTAGGCGCCATTTTGTTGGAGCAGGGCTGGCTGGACGAAGGCACGCTGGAAGAAGCCATCTTATTTCAAGAAGCGGAATCCAAGCCCGTGGCCCCGCCGCACCCCGCCATGCAGGATATCGTCGCCGTATGAAGCCGCTGTGCAGCCGCACCCTTTTGGCCATGTCGCTGGCCCTTGCTTGGCCGCTTGCCTCTGCAAGGGCCGCCTCGCAGCACGGGAACACCGCAGCACAGGGCGACGAGATTCCCTTGCATCTCACGATGTCCATGGTGATGACGATGCCCGATCCATCGCGCCCAGCACCCAGGCCGAACGCTCCGCAAGAAGTGCCTCAAGTCGCGCAGTTGCTGCGTGACCCGCGCGAGGTCGTGACTGCACGCTTGAGGCTGGCCCGTGCGTTGACGCTGCATCCGGGTGCTCCAAGGGGGCAGCCAGTGCTGGCAGCAGCGCCACCCGCACCGCTGTCCACCAACCGGCTTGGGCCCGAGTTGATTGCGCATGCTTTGCAGGAGATTGAGCGCATGCAGGACAGCTCCTGGAGCGCCGGCCCCGCAGATACCATCACGGACAACGTCTTCCAGCGCGCCTTGATGCGGTACGTCAGGCTGCAAATGCCCGCCTTGCCGGTTTGGCAAGCCCCGCGACCCGATGCGCCGGTGCAACCCGTTCAACCTGTGGCACCTTTCCCCGCGATTGCGCCTCCCGATCAGATTGAGCGTCCACAGCGCGCGGAACCCAACAGCAAGCCAGCAGCACGGGCCAGGCGCAGCAGTGGCGGCCTGCGCGGCCGGGCGTGGCACCTTTCGGATCAAGGCTACAAGGCCTACGCCCGCGGCGACTATGAAACTGCGCTGAAACGTGCAGATGCCGCTTTGGCACTGCGTCCGGATGTAATTCGTTTGTACCAATTGCGCGTGTACGCCTTGCAGAAATTGGGGCGCATTGACGACGCGGTGCATGCTGCCGAGCAGGCCATCACCAACGGTTACACCAGTCCCGAGCTGGAGGCGGCGCTTACGAACCTGAAGTCGGCGCCAGGGGCCGCCGGCACTGTGCCTACGACACCGGAATACCGCAAGGCCTTTCCTATCGCCACGCTCGCGTTCCAGCAGCTGGCCTCCGGAAAGTACGCGGAGGCCGCTTCCAATGCAGAAATTGCCGTGCGCACGGATCCCAGCCAGGGCGATTGGGCACTCCTTTGGCTCAATGCCCTGGAAGATCTACAGCGCTACGAGGACATGATTGCTGCAGGCCAACAAGCAATCGAGCTGGGCGCACCCAACCGCGATGCCATTGGAGCCTTGATGCGCGTGGCCAGTCAGGCGATCGCTGTTCAGTACGCTCAGAAGGCTTTCGACGCGATTGCCGCGAACCGTCCCCAGGACGCTGTGCCAGAGGCGCGCGAAGCTGTGCGCCGGGCCCCGGATGTCGCCAGCCATCGTCTGTTGCTCATCAGTGCCTTGCAGGCAACGCAGGACATTGCAGGAGCAGAAGTGGCGGCAAGCGACGCGTTGAAAGACGATGATGAAAATACCACCATTCATCTCCAGCGAGCGTACCTGCGCCAACAACTGGGGCAGGGAGATGCTGCGCAGCAGGATATTGATGCTGTCCTTGCCCAGGACTGGATCGACGAGGCCCTGCGCCGCAACACCCGTTTGATTGGTGCCGACCTTGCGCTTGCCAACGGACAACGGGGGCGGGCGCTGGCGCTGCTGGAGCCGCTACCTGCCGGTGACAGCCAGGCGAAGACTCGCCGCGAGGCAGCGAAGGCGATTGGCAGCTTGTGGAGACCAGCAGACGTACTGCCTGTGACGGCCTATGCCCCATTGCAGCTGTGCCGGGACACGCCCTATGGAACGGTGTGCGAAATGGAGCCGTGGGATGCCCCTGGTACCGACAACCCAGCGGCGCGGGCCTATGCGGCTTACGGCCAGAAGCGCTATCCAGAGGCGATTGCCTTGGCGCGCAAGGCGGTGGCAGAAGACCCTAAAAATGCGGGCAATCAAACGCTGCTGACGACGGCGCTGGCGGCGGGAACTCCGGTGGAGCAGCAGGAGACCATGGCACGGCTTGACCAGGCATTGGCCGCGCAAGCCAATGACGCCAACCTGCTGCGCCAGCGCGGCTATTTGCGATTGGCCAATGGGAAACCCCTGTTGGCCTTGGAGGATTTTGTCGCGGCGCGCAATACAGGAAACGCACCCGCCACCAACTTGCTCGACGAAGCGTATGCCATGGCCGCAACAGGCCGGCGGTTGCCGGCCGCTGCCATGTTGCGCCAAGCGATTGACGACGCCGATGAAGGCAAACTGCCGCTGGACAAACAGCAGCGCTTCGATACCCGCAGCGCCATTGCCAACTTTTCTCGCGAATGGGGGCTGACGGCGTCGGTCGGCTACCGTGGTGCCCGTGCCCCGTCGAACGGCCTGGTTGGGCAGCCTGTTTCCGTTCCGGGAAATTCTGAGTTCAGCACGGTGGAAGCGTATTGGCGACCGCCGGAGTTTCTTAATTCCAGCAGCAGCACTTTTGATGTCTACGGGCGCTTGTCGAATACGCTGCACAGCGGCACCGATGTCACTGGTGCGCAGAGCGTGCCAGACCCTTGTGGCGGCGGTGCGATAGCTGTCGCGGAGAGCCGCACGCACGCCCCATCGGGCTTTCCCACGACCACGGGCGCGCTTGGTGTCCGCTATACGCCGTGGGCCGAAAAGAACCTCACCTTTGGCCTGGAACGGCAATTCTTCCTCGGCAATGCGACCCGCACAGGGCTTCTCAACCCAAGTTCCAACGCCGTGCGCTGTTTGCTGAACCAGCAGGCCAGTGCGGTGGACTACCGAACCGATGCAGCCGCAGGCGCCTGGCAGGCCTATGTGCTCTACGGTTTCTATGAAGGCACGGGACTGCGCATCGATACCAAGAGCTGGTTCACCATGGAAGGCTACCTGCAGGCGGGCTACACGCTGCTGGATGCGCCTACCGCCTATACCCTGCGCGACAGCACTGGCCAGGTGCTGGGAAGCTCTAACGGCAAGCTCAAGCGTGGCCAGGGTTTTGCCGCTGGTGAGGTGCGTGTAGGCCGCAGTTTCCTCACGGATTACAGCGATCGCCTGGTGTTCTTTCCCCATGTCTCGGTGGCAGCCGACTGGTACTCCAACCGCAATCGCGTGACCGGCTCACCTGTCGCGGGCAATGCGAGCTTTGACCTTACAGGGAGCGGCAGCGACTGGTCGGTGGGTGCAGGCGTGGGCGTCAATGTGCGCTACTGGCTTCAAGGTGACCACTACCGCGCGCAAAGCTCCTATATCGATGGCACCTTGCAGTACCGAGCGCGCCTGGGCGGCGTGACCGACCGTGCCCGAGGGGTCTTTCTGAGTCTGACCTATTCCTATTGAGAGCGCTGGTCGCTGTTGTTGAACTCCCTTCGATCTGTCGATGAAACATTCCGCTCCCTTTTGCGTACTCACCCGCCGAACCCTGCTGGGTTGGCCTCTAGGACTGTGGTTGGCAGGTGCGGCCCACGCGCAGCCGGACATCCTGGCCATCATTGGCAAAGACAACTACCTGTTTCCTGCCTGGGGAACCACGGATGCACCCGATTGGGCGGCGATTGACGCCACCGTGGCGAGGGTGGCGGAGGTGCGCCGACGCCTGGCCGCACGGGGCATTGCGCTGGTGGCGCCTGTGATTCCCAGCAAGAAGCTTTTTTATGCCGACAAGCTGGTGGGAGACGACGCGCTGACACCTGAAATGCTCGGCCGCTATGCCGGCATTCGCGACCGGCTGGCTGCGGCCAAGGTTCCGGGATTTGATGCCGAAGCATTGTTCCGTGCACTGCAGGCCAAGGGCGAACAGGTGTATTACCGTACGGATCAGCACTGGACACAGATCGCTGCCGATGCCACGGCGCAGGCCACGGCGGAGCTGATTCACCAATTGGTGCCCCAACTTGCAGGCAAGCCCGGAACCGGCCTTGCGCTGGGCGCTATTACCAAAGAGCGGCGCTACGGCGACCTGGCCGACCGTTTCCTGTCTCCTGAGCAGCGGCGTGCGGCGGGACGTGAAATCTTTACGGTGCGACGAGCGACGGAACAAACGGGGCTTCTCGATAGTGCGCCAGCTCCGGTGCACGTTACTGGAAACAGCATGGTGCAGCCGTATTTCGGTTTTCCGCAAAAATTGTCCAACCTGCTTGACCGGCCGGTGTCTGTCAATTGGAAACCGGGTGACGTAGGATTTTGGATCGTGCTGATGGAGTACCTGGAATCCTCGGCATTTCGGACGCAGCCACCACAGGTCGTCGTCTGGCAGTTGTTCGAACCCAATTTGCATTTGGGTCCGAATGCAAAGGGTCTTTGGGACAGCGCATCGCTCATTTCCGAGCAGGATTGGAGCCAAAGGCTCGCAGCCGCGCTGCCGGCGTAGCTGCCATGGCAATGCCGCTACCGTCGGATGCACCGTACCGTGAAGGACACCGGCGTACTGCCTTCGCCGTAGCCATCGCTCTTGCCGCTGCGTTCGGCTGGGGCGCCCTGCGCCTGGCGCAGTTGCGTTTTGCTCCAAGCGAATGGCAGCCGTCCACCTGGGTGGATGGGCACGCGGGCAAACTCGTCAACACCGCCTTGGGGACGCTGCCTGGCCAGGCCCGCATAGACCGTTGGTCGGCTGCACTGCGCTACCGCCTGCTGGGCGACCTTGGGCGGCAGGTGCGTGAAGGCTGCCCTGGCTGGCTGTTTTACCGCGACGGTTTGCGCCCACCGCCGACTCGGGCGCACGTGCTGTCACAGCGGATCGACCTGATGCGCCGCTGGGCCTCGCGTCTTGAACAAGCCGGAGTGCGCCTGGTGGTTGCCACCGTACCCGATAAGTCGCGGATCGAGTCAAAACACTTGTGCGGCCTGCACCAGGCACCCCTCATGCACGCCCGCTGGAATACGTGGCAGGCCGCACTCGCGACAGCAGGCGTCCCGTTGATTGACTTGCGGCCCCCCTTGGCGTCGCTGCCCCAGGCCTTCTATCGCACCGACGTGCACATGGCACCCGCTGGCGCACAGGTGGCGGCGGATCGCATAGGCGATGCACTGCTCCCGCTGTTGGGTGGCAAAGGCGAGACGCAGTTCGTCGAAAGTGCAGGTCCCAAGCCTGAGGTGCGCATGGGTGATCTGCTCGTGCTGGCTGATCTGGCGCAGGCACCCATCGGTTGGCGCCCGCCCGTGGAGCAGTTCCTTCCCACGCACCTGGAAGCGCAGCGCCGCGGGGGCTTGCTGGACGATGTGGCGCCAGTCGAGGTGCTGTTGGTGGGCGATTCCAATGGCCTGCGCAGTGAATTTGCCGATCGCCTGGGCCGCAGTCTGGGTCGCGAGGTGTGGAATTTAAGCCAGGACGGCGGCTATTTCTCCGGTGCCATGCTTGACGCGCTGGCGCGCCAGAACCGCTGGCCCCACAGCCTCAAGGTGGCGGTGTGGGTGTTCTCGGAACTCTCGTTGTCACTACCGCTGTCCGCACAAGAGCAGCGCGCGTGGGCCGCCATGCACTGAGGCAGCCTTGCTTTTCAACTCTTACCTCTTTTTGTTTCTGTTCCTGCCCGTGGCGCTGGGCGGCTATTACCTGCTGGGATCGATTCGCTTGAAGTGGGCGGCAATTTGGCTATGCCTTGCCTCGTTTGTGTTTTACGGGTGGTGGAACCCACGCTTTGTCGTGCTTCTTGTCACCTCGATTCTTTTCAACTATGTGGTCAGCCTCTACGTGCTGCGCCATGCTGGACAGAAAAAACGCCAGGGCTGGATAGTGGCCTTCGGCGTGGCATGCAATTTGTTGCTGCTTATTTATTACAAGTACCTCGTGAGTCTGATCGCAGCACTGCAGGGCTTTGGTCTGTACACGAATTCGCCGGACAGCATCTTGTTGCCCCTCGGGATTTCGTTTTTTACCTTCACACAGATTGGCTATCTGCTTGATTGCCGGGCTGGCCTGGTGGCATCCCCCAGCTTGCTCAAGCACACCCTTTTCGTCACGTTCTTCCCGCATCTGATTGCCGGGCCGGTGTTGCACCACAAGGAAATGATGCCGCAGTTTGCCGAACCCGAAAACTATCGGTTCAGGGCAGAAAATCTGTCCATTGGCGGCGCCTTATTTCTTATGGGGCTTGCGAAGAAAGTGCTGTTTGCGGACAGCATTGCACCGTATGCCGACGCAGGTTTCATGGCTCCAGAAGGCCTTCAGTTCTGGGGTGCCTGGGCTACGAGTCTGGCGTATGCCATGCAGCTGTATTTCGACTTTTCGGGCTACTCCGACATGGCACTCGGACTGGCCAAGATGTTTGGCATTCGTTTTCCATTGAACTTCAATTCGCCGTACAAGGCCGTGTGCATCATCGATTACTGGGCACGCTGGCATATGACGCTGACGCGCTACCTGACCGCCTACCTGTACTACCCCATGGCAATGCAGATCTCGCGTTGGCGCAGCCGCCGGGGTCTGGCGGTCGGGTCTGTGGGCAGCCGGACACCCACAGGTTTTGCGCTCATGGTTGCCGCGCCAACCCTCTACACCATGGCGCTGGCCGGTGTGTGGCACGGCGCTGGCCTGCAGTTCTTTATTTACGGCGTGCTGCATGGCGCCTACCTGTGCGTGAACCATGGCTGGCGTATTGCGGTGGGTAGCCGCCTGAAACTGCAGCGCGCCTGGACACAGTGGCTGTGGCGCAGCACCTGTGTGCTGCTGACCTTTGTTGCCGTGGTGGCTGCCTTTGCGTTTTTCCGTGCCGAGGGCGTGCACGACGCCGTGGCGTTGCTGCAGGGCATGGCCGGCTTGCAGGGGTTTGAAGCCTGGCAGTGGCCAGGTGGCCTCCTGCGCGAGGTGGGAGGAATAGAGGGTTGGCGATTGCTGCTGGGGCGGAACTTGCTGGCTGTTTACTTGGTGCTGTTGCTGCTCATCGTATGGCTGGCGCCCAATACCCACCAGATTCTGGGGCGTTTCTCGCCAGCGCTCGCACGCACGGATGAGGCGCGGGTGCGCTGGCTGCGCTGGAAGCCGAGCCTCCCTTGGCTGGGGGTGCTGCTGGTGACGCTCTTTTTCTGCCTGATCCACCTCCACCGGGAAACCCGGTTTCTCTACTTCCAATTCTGATGTTTTGCTTTACTAAAAAAACTCGTTTTTTTGATCGGGTGCACCATGCCCTTGTGCTGGTGTTGATTGCCGCCTGCGGTTTGGCAGCGGCGCAGGAGGGGGTTTTGTCGCAGCTTTACGCAGCGCGTCCGCCGGCTGGGTCGTCCTATGTGCGGGTGGTGAATCCAGAAGCGCCAGCGCTCGCCGTGCGCGTGGCCAAAGGCTCCGTGCAGAGCATTGGCGGCCAAACCCCCGCAGGAAGCTATGCCATCGTGCACGGCGGGCAGGATTTTTCAGTACAGGTTGGGGATACAGAAATCACCGGGCTGCAGGTGCGGTCCGATAGTTTTCATACCTTGGTACTGCGCCGCAGCGGCAAGCGCTACGCGGTAACGCCTGTGGACGATACGACCGACACCGAAGACGCGCTAAAGGCAGAACTGCGCTTCTACAACCTGGCGCGTGCGTGTCCGGAGGCTGCGCTGGCGCTCTCGCCGTCGGGCACGCTGGTGTTTCGATCGGTCGCGGCCAACGGTTCGGCGGCGCGCTCGGTCAACCCTGTGCGTGCGGCCGTTGCTGCCCAGTGTGGACAGGTCAGCACGCCAGCGCAGCAACTCCCGGCGCTGCAGCCGGGGGACCACCTGAGCCTGTTCCTTTTGGGAACGGCACAGGCGCCGGTTTTGGTCATGCAGACCAACCGCACCGATGTCTTCAAGCGTTGAGCGATTGGTAGAGTGCAGCAAGCTGCTTGCGATCCACCTTGTAGTTCACGGAGACAGGCAGACGCTCGCAAGCCAGCAGTTCTGTCGGCAGCATGTAGTGCGGGATCTTGCTGGCGAGCAGTGCTTTCCAGTTGGTTAGCTCTGATGGCAGGCCGGGGTTGGCAGAGCCGATTTCCACAAAAGCGACCAGGCGTGCAACGGTGCCATCGGCACGCCGCAGGGCGATGGCGGCGGCTGGGCGTGCGCCCGGTAGCGTGGCCAGTGCGGCGTCCACCTCCAGCAACTCCAGGCGGTAGCCGTGCAGTTTGATCTGGTCGTCGATGCGGCCCTGGCAGTACAGCATGCCGTCTTCAGATTCGGTGCCCAAGTCTCCCGTGCGAAAGCCGCGTTCTCCACCACGCTGGAACATTCGGGTGGCATTCAGATCGGGCCGGTTGAGGTAGCCCCGCATGACGTGCGGTCCCGCAATGCACAGCTCTCCACCGTCGCAGTACACGGCGCTGCCGCGCTTGGCACGCCCTATGGGCATAACGGCGTCGTTGGCGAGGTGGACGTCTTCGACGCGCAGCAATGTTGTGGCCACCGTCGCCTCCGTGGGTCCGTAGGTATTGAGGATGGGCAGATCTGGAAAGCGTTTGCGCAGTGCGCGCGCCAACGGAACCGGCAGTGGCTCCCCGCAAAACAGCAGCGTTCGCAGCGACGGCAGCGCTGTTTGGTTGAAGCCTGGATTGGGGAGTTGTTGCTGGGCGAAGGAGGGCGTGGACACCCAGGTCGTGACCTGGTGCTCTTCCATGAGCGCAGCGACCTTCAGCGGTGACGCCGCCGTATCGCGGTCCAGCATCATGATGCTGCCGCCCATGGCAAGCGTGCCGAACACGTCGTAGAGCGATACGTCGAAGCTGAAGACCGTGTGGTTGAGAAACACGGGGTGCGCTCCCAGATCGAAATCCAGGCGCATCCATTCGATGAGCGCTTGCACGCTTTCTCGGCCAATCTGCACCCCCTTGGGTTGGCCGGTGGTGCCCGAAGTGAACATGATGTAGCACAAGGCCTTTTCATCCATCACCGGTGCGGGGCCCGGCCGCACCACTTCGAATTGGGCGCTGGCCGTGTCGTAGAGCAGGCTGGCGTCGAGTATGTCCAGGATGCTTAGCAGGCGCTCCTGCGGGTACACGGCGTCCACCGGCACAAACGGTGCGCGCAGCATCAAGGCGCCTGTGAGCGCGACAAAAAATGCCGATTCCTTGTGGCCGCGGATGACGATGGGGGTGTCAACCTCCAGACCCAAGGCACGCGCCTGTGCGCACCAGGCCAGGACCTCGGTTTGAAGTTCACGCCAGCTCAGGGTGCGATCGTGGGCGATGACGGCGGTTGCGTCGGGGCGAGTGTCCAGATCAGCGAATGCGCCAGTTTCAAAGTCGAAATGCATGGGGCAGATGGTTTCAGCAGTGCGCCGCCACGTAGTTGGTCAGGGTGCGCAGGGAGTGCAGGTGCTCCTCCACTTCTGTAAGTGGCACGGTGCAGCCAAAGCGCCCCTCGATGGCCAGCATCAAATCGACTGCGGCGACAGAGTCGAGCAGTCCAGATTCCAGCAGCAAGGTATCCGGGTCAACTTTTTTCAGAATGGTCGCGTGGATCATGTCGGCCAGCTGGGCTTCGATTTCGGAGGAGGTCATGGGCAGTGAAACGGGTAGTGGGGTGGCATTCAGACGTCGCGTGTGATGGGCACGCCGAGCACCACGCTGGAGAGGCTGCCGAGAATGCGGTCGTCATTGACCATCACCATCGCAGAGTGGGCGTCACGGATATGGCGACTGAGATAAAACTCGCCTTCTTCCATGTAGCCCTGGATACCGCAAATGCGCAGCGCGACATCGGTGATGTGCACTACCAACTCGGATGCGCCGACCTTCAGCGTGTTGTAGCTGACCATGCGGTCGGTGGCCGAAGCGCTGCAGTTTGCACCTTCGTACAGCGCCAGATTGGCCGCGATCATGGCGCGCATTTGCTGCACCAGCGCTTCGCCCTCGGCAAGGCGCAGATTGGCGATCGGGTTGAGCGGCACGCCGGCGCGATTGCGAGCGCGCAGAAAAGCCCGTGCGCGCGCCAGTGCGGAGGACGCAATGCCCAGCCAGACGGCGCCCAGCAAGATGTGCGAGGTAGGCAAAAGTGTTTGCGACATGGCATGCGCGAAGAGGTCTGGGAAAACCTGCTCTTGGCTACAGTGGGCATGCAGATCGAAGCGCTGGGTGCAGGCACCACGCATGCCAATGGGGTTCCATGTAGTGGCGCTGGCGAGCGTGGTTTGCTCGCGCAAGCTAGCGACCAATTGCTGATCTGATGCCGCAGCCTCTGGCGAGCGCCGGGCCGAGATCAGGAAGATGTCGGCCGCATGCGCGTAGGAAATGACGGAGCCGAATTTGTCCAGATGCAGCCCATCTTCGCGCGCATCCAGAAAGCAGGCACTGTGGCGGATAGCGCCGCCCGTTGCGCCTTCCGTCGTTGCCGACGCGATCAGGCATTGCTCGCGGGCCATGCGCTCAAGAAGGTGGTGGTGCCACGCACTGTCCTGGGCATGGCCAATGGCCACGGCAGCTTGCGACTGGTGCATTGCAAAGATTAGTCCGGTAGAGCCGCAAGCTTCGGCCAAGCGCCTGCACACATTCGTAACCTCACGCAGCGACAGGCCTGGTCCACCATAGCGGTGCGGCACCAATAGCCCGAGTAGGCCCTCCGCACGCAGGGAATCCAGTGCATGGTGTGGCAACTGTCCTGCCCTGTCGACTGCGTCAGCATGTTCCGCTGCGACGGCAGCGGTGGCGGCAGCAGAGGCTGCGAATGCCGGCGGAGACTCTGCGGTGGTGGAACTCATGCAAATAGTGCTTAGGGAAAGTTGCGGCATTCTCCCTGGGTGATCAAAGATCGGCAAGACTGCGTCTAGACATTGAGGCTGCTTACCATCGGACAGCGACCGTGATGGTTAGACCTGCGCGCCCCAGGAATAGGGAAATGTCACTTCGTTATCGGAAGTGGTGATCAACCAGGGATCAATGGCAAAGGCCACGATTCGGTCTGCGCCATAGGAGCGTGCGATGGCCATTTGTGCGTTGATGCGATCGCCCGAAGCTGCCTTGGCGCGAAAGGCATTGTTGGTATTGGGCAAGGGCGGTAGTTGCTCGAATAACTCGACGATCAGGTCAAAGGCGATGGCGCGCTCGCGCAACAGCACGCGCAGCGGCTCCAGCCCTGCGTAATTGCCAAGGCCTGCCACGCCCACACCATCCTGCAGCATGGGGCGCAATGCCACCCGATCCAGGATGTCGGTCCACAGCTCCGCCAAGGTGCCAGTGGTTGGCAAGGTGCTGTAAAAAGTGGACAGCGCAAGTGGTTGTGCGGCGCTCTTGCTGGACGCGGCAGCAATGGCGTTCAGCCACGGAAGGAGCAACGCCCTTCGCTCGGGTGTCGCCCAGTTGTACTGGTCCAGTTCGTAAGGGAGGTACCAGCCACGGAATCCCGCTTGCGCTGGCCACCGACTTTCCTCCAGAGTCTGAACACAACGCGCCTGGGTGCTGGCGAGGAAGTCGGGCAAACTCTGTGCGTTATCGCTGCGCAGGGCATTCCACCAGCCCTCGTCGTACGGCAGGCCGACCCGAATGCCAATGCCATTACTGCCGCCTTCGTCAAACAGCAATTGGATCAGTGCGTCTGGCATGGCCCATGGGTAGCTGCCGCCATAAATCGCGCTCCATTGCAAGATGATTTCGCTGCACCCCAGGTCGTGCATGATTTTGAGGCGCCGTTGCCACTCCGCGAGGGACAGCGTTTCATAGTTTTGCCATGGCTGAAGAAAGGTGGCCTGGAACTTCTCCGAAGTACCACCACCACTGCTGCAGGCCGCAAGCAGCGAGGTGGCAGCCATTGCCAGCCAGGTGCGGCGATTCAATTGCGTGTCGGGATCTATCAAAGGGGTGGTGTAATTGGGCATCTAGATTGCGTATCAGAGGCAAGATCGCTCAGCATAGCCACATCTTGTGCGACCTGCTGGGCGTTGCCTTGTTGACTCTGCCTTGTGAAGTTTGAAATTCCGTTTGGGCGCTGTTGGTGGAAGCCATTCGACAGGGCGAACGGGGCGGCCCCCTTGGCGCCTGATCAATGAAGGTGCACAGTCGTCAGTCCCATGCTGCGCCGCGTGCTATCTTGCGCGCCTCGCTTTCAACCGCCAGAGTTATCCCGCCATGCTTGCCAAACGCATCATTCCCTGCCTGGACGTCACCGGTGGCCGCGTCGTCAAGGGTGTCAACTTCGTCGAACTGCGCGACGCCGGCGATCCGGTGGAGATCGCTGCGCGCTACAACGCCCAGGGGGCAGACGAACTGACCTTCCTCGATATCACCGCCACCAGCGATGGGCGCGATCTGATCCTGCACATTATTGAGGCCGTGGCCAGCCAGGTGTTCATTCCGCTCACCGTAGGGGGCGGCGTGCGCACGGTGGAAGATGTGCGCCGGCTGCTCAATGCCGGAGCCGACAAGACGAGCTTCAACTCCGCCGCCATTGCCAACCCGGACGTCATCAATGCGGTGTCCGACCGCTACGGCGCGCAGTGCATCGTGGTGGCCATTGACGCCAAACGCCGCCAGGGCGAAGACCTGGCCGCGCGCGGCGCTGGCTGGGATGTCTACAGCCACGGTGGGCGCAGGAACACCGGGCTTGACGCTGTCGCCTGGGCGCGCGACATGGCCGCACGCGGCGCGGGTGAAATTCTGCTCACCAGCATGGACCGGGACGGCACCAAGGCCGGTTTCGATCTGGAGCTCACCCGTGCGGTGAGCGATGCGGTTTCCGTGCCGGTGATTGCGTCGGGCGGCGTTGGCACCCTGGAACACTTGTGCGATGGCATCCAGATCGGCGGCGCCGACGCGGTGCTGGCCGCGAGCATCTTCCATTACGGCGAGTTCACGGTGCAAGAAGCGAAGCGGGCGATGGCGGCGCGCGGGATTCCGGTTCGTCTGGCCGCATAGCTCGCAGCCAAAATTTCAATAGAAATACGGCCCTAGCGCTTATGCAGTAAGCGGCAGAAGCTCTACTTTTGATAGTTAACTGCCAGCGATGGCCTCGCGCACGGCAGCCACCTGGCGGCGCGAGACCGGCACCAGGTCGGCCAGGCCCGCTAGGCGCACCGCCCAGCCTTCGCCTTCCTCCGCGTCAAAGTAGCGCTCCAGCGCCCGCACGGCACTGCGCGCCACCAGCGCATTGCGGTGCACGCGCATCAGGTGTGCGGCGTGGCGAGATTCCAGCTCGGACAGGGTGCTGTCGAGCACGTAGCTGCGCGCCGCGGTGCGCAGCGTGACGTACTTGAGCTCGGCCTTGCACAGCAACACTTCGGCCAGCGGCACGCGCTCGGTGCGGCCGAGGTCCTGAATCAACAGGCTCTCACCGGGCGCTGCCGCGGCAGATGCTGGTGCGTGGCCGGATGGGTTGCGCAGGCGCTGCGCCTTGGCCAGGGCTTGCTGTAGGCGCTCCAGGCGCACGGGTTTGGTGAGGTAATCGAGCGCCTCCAGCTCGAAAGCACTGACGGCGTGCTCGGCATGTGCTGTGACAAAGACAATGGCGGGTGGCCAGGCGAGCGCGCGCAGGCGGTGCGCCAGTGCCAGGCCATCAAGCCCCGGCATGTGGATGTCAAGCAGCACCAGATCGACCCCGCGACCGTCACCTGGCGTGAGCAGTGCCAGGGTCTCGGCGCTGCTGGCCGCCTCAACGACACGGTGCGGCGGCATCGCGCCGCAATCGGCCAGCAGCGTGGCCAGGCGCCGGCGCGCCAGCGCTTCGTCGTCCACGATGAGAATGTTCATGGTGCGCGTCCTGTTTTGGCCGTGCGGGCCTCACCTGTTGGCTGCTTTGGCCGTGCGGGGGGGATTGAAAGCCGCACCTCGTACACAGCGCCGCGTATGCCAGCACTGAATTCGGCCTGCACATCGTGCAGCAGCGCCAGGCGGGCGCGCACATTGGCGAGCGCAATGCCGTGGCCCGGTGCGGCGTCACTTGTGCGCGCGCGCTCGGCGGGCAGAGTGTTGGTGATGCGGATGATCACGCGGCTGCCGCGCAGTTCGGTACAGACGCGCAGGCGCCCGCCCCAGTTGCTGGGCTCGACGCCGTGCTTGACGGCGTTTTCCACCAGCGGCTGCAGCAGAAGTGGCGGCAACAGAGCGCTGCCGGCGCGCGGGTCGATCTGCCACTGCACCTGCAGGCGCTCGCCAAAGCGCACCTGTTCGATGGCGAGGTAGCGCTGCGCCAGCACCAGTTCCTCGGCCAGCGTGACCGATTCGCCTTGTTCGACTAGCGCATGGCGGAACAGGTCGCTGAGGTCTTCTAGCAGCGACTCGGCCCTGGACGGGTCTTCGCGCACCAAGGCGATGGCGCTGTTGAGTGTGTTGAACAAAAAGTGCGGGCGAATGCGCGACTGCAGCTCGGTCAGCCGCGCGGTGGTCGCCGCTGGCGTGCGCCCGCGAGCGCGCAGCGCCAGGGCCGCCACCAGCAGGGCGGCGAGCAGCGCGCCGCTGGCAGCGCTTGCCCACCACGGTGGCGGTGCGGCGATGCCCACCATGGCCAATATGGTGCAGGCCCACAGGCCGGCGAGCGCACCCAGCAGCACGCCAACCAGGTATTGGACGCGCACCGGCAGGCGGGCCAGCAGCCGTTTGGCGCTGCAGGCGGCTACCAGCCAGGCGAGGGTTGCGGGCAGGGTGCCCCCCGTCAGCAGCGAGAGGCGGGCGAGCCAGTCGATCGGGTTTTGCGCGCCAAACATCACGCCCACGGCGAGCACCAGTTCGACGAACAACACCGCGCGCAGCACCACGCCCAGGTCGCAGGCATCGAAGACCAGCACGCGTGCGTGCTTCCGCGACTTGGGCGCTGGATCGGGCACTCCGGGAAGGGTCGATAAAATTTGCGTCTCGTGCATTGCGGCATCCGGGTGGTCCGGCTGTCGTGGGTGCGCGATTATTGCCCTGCCATGCCCACCAGCCAAGACCAAATCGCGCCTGCCGGCAGCGACTCCGCCCCTTCTGCCAACCAGCTCGACACCAAGGCCCAGGCCTGGTCGGCGCTGTTTTCCGAGCCCATGAGCGATCTGGTCAAGCGCTACACCGCCAGCGTATTTTTCGACCAGCGCCTGTGGCGTGCCGACATTGAGGGGAGCCTGGCCCACGCGGAGATGCTGGCCGCGCAAAACATCATTGGCGCCGCCGACCACGCCGACATCGTGCGCGGCATGGCCGCCATCCGCGCTGAAATCGAAGCTGGCCAGTTCGACTGGAAGCTCGACCTCGAAGACGTGCACCTCAACATCGAGGCGCGCCTGACGCAATTGGTCGGCGACGCCGGCAAGCGCCTGCACACAGGCCGCAGCCGCAACGACCAGGTCGCCACCGACGTGCGCCTGTGGCTGCGCGGCGAGATCGACCTGATTGCCGCGCTGCTCGTCGATCTGCAACGCGCCCTGGTTGAAGTTGCTGGCCGCAATGTGGAAGTCATCCTGCCCGGCTTTACGCATCTGCAGGTGGCGCAGCCGGTGAGCTTTGCCCACCACCTGCTGGCCTATGTGGAGATGTTTGCGCGTGATGCCGAGCGCATGCAGGACGTGCGCCGCCGCGTCAACGTGCTGCCGCTGGGCAGCGCGGCGCTCGCCGGCACCACCTACCCGCTGGACCGCGAGCGCGTGGCGCGCACGCTGGGCATGGTCGATGAGAGCGGCGCGGCGCGCGTCTGCCAGAACAGCCTGGACGCGGTGAGCGACCGCGATTTCGCCATTGAATTTGCCGCCGCCGCCAGCCTGGTGATGGTGCACATCAGCCGCCTGTCGGAAGAGCTGGTGCTGTGGATGAGCCAGAACTTCGCCTTCATCCGCATTGCCGACCGCTTCACCACCGGCTCGTCGATCATGCCGCAGAAGAAAAACCCCGACGTGCCCGAACTGGCGCGCGGCAAGGCTGGCCGCGTGGTCGGCCATTTGATGGCGCTGATCACGCTGATGAAAGGCCAGCCGCTGGCCTACAACAAGGACAACCAGGAAGACAAAGAACCCTTGTTCGACACCGTGGACACGCTCAAGGACACGCTGCGTATCTTTGCCGAAATGATCGGCGGCCAGTTGGATGCGGCCACTGGCGAGAAAAGTGGCGGCATCACCGTCAACGCGCACCCCATGGAAGACGCGGCACGCAAGGGCTACGCCACGGCCACCGACCTGGCCGACTACCTGGTGAAAAAGGGTTTGCCGTTTCGCGACGCCCACGAAACCGTGGCGCACGCTGTGAAAGCGGCGCAATCCCACGGCTGCGATTTGTCGGAGCTGCCGCTCTCTGTGCTGCAGGGCTTTCACCCCCAAATCGACAAGGACGTGTACGGCGTGCTGAGCCTGCGCGGCTCGCTCGACGCGCGCAGCACCCTGGGCGGAACGGCGCCCGCACAGGTCAGAATGCAGATTGCGCGGCACCAGGCGCGCCTGGGCTAGGAATTTTGAATGAAATTGGCCTCTAGCGCTTGATGCATAAGCGCTTACAGCTATCAAAACAATAGTTTTTAACGCACGGCTGTCCTAGCGGCAGCGTGTGGCAGTGCCCATTTTTTCCCGCCAAAGGAGTTCCGCCGATGTCCTCGTCTCGCCGCAGCCTGATCTCGCGCGCCTTGCGCACCACCGCCGCCCTGGGCGCCAGCCTGGCCCTGTGCAGCGCGTTCGCGCAGGGTGCCAAACCCATTCGTCTGATGGTCGGCTTCCCGGCCGGCGGCGGCTCGGACGCCATTGCCCGTCTGCTGGCCGCCAAGCTGCGCACGCCGCTGGGCACCGAGGTGCTGGTGGAAAACCGGCCCGGCGCCGGGGGGCAGATTGCGGCGCAGGCGCTCAAGGCCGCGCCGGCGGATGGCAGCGTGCTGTTCCTCTCGCACGACCACACCATTTCGATTCTTCCGCTGGTGGTCAAAAACCCCGGTTATGCGCCCGAGACCGATTTCGTTCCCGTGGCTGGTATCGCCACCTTCGTCAACGCCTTTGCCGTGTCGGGCGGCACGCCCGCCAACAGCTTTGCCGCCTATGTGGATTGGGTCAAAGCGAAGAACGGGGGCAAGGACGCGGTGGGTATTCCGGCGCCTGCTTCCACACCCGAGTTTCTGGTGAAGGTCATTGCCGACAAATACAAGCTCGATCTGGTGTCCGCCCCCTACCGCGGCAGCGCGCCCATGGTGACCGACATGCTCGGCAACCAGATCCATGCGGGTGTGGGTTCGGTGCAAGACTTCATTGAAAACCACCGTGCCGGCAAGATCCGGGTGGTGGCTGTGCTGGGTACCCAGCGCCAGGCGGCGCTGCCGAATGTTCCCACGTTTGATGAGCTCGGCCTCAAGGGGTTTGAAGACCTGCCGTACTACGGCATCTACGCCCCCAAAGGCACGCCGGCCGCCGAGGTCAAGCGACTCTCGGACAGCGTGGCCAAGGTGCTGGCGCTGCCCGAGGTGCGCACGCAACTCGTCGCGCTGGGCCTGACGGTGGACTACATGACCGGTGCACAACTGGCGGTGCGCGAGCACGCCTACACCAAGGCCTGGACGCGCATCATCCAGACCAGCGGCTTTCAGCCGCAGTAGGCCGGCCTGGTCGCAGGTGGGTGCAGCGCCGCCCGCTCCCCATGCCGGTTTCGCCCATCAGGCCACGCGGAACCAGCGCCAGCCTGGACGGCCTCAGATGCCTTCGCCTGCCAGTGCAAAAGGTGTGGCCTGGCAGGCCTCGATATAAGCCTCCAGGTCCTGGATGGGAAGGGGCCGGCTAAAGAAGTAGCCCTGGTAGGTCTGGCAGCCGTGCTGCGCCAGAAAATCGCGCTGTTCGGCCTGCTCGACCCCTTCGGCAATGACCTCCAGCCCCAGGCTCTCCGACAAGGCGACGATCATGCGGGCAATGGCGGCATCGTTGGCGTCGGTCAGCACATGGGAGACAAAGCCCTGATCGATTTTCAGTTGGTCCAGGGGCAGGCGCTTGAGGTAGGCCAGCGACGAATAACCCGTGCCGAAATCATCCAGCGAGAAGCACACGCCCCGGGCCTTGAGGGCGCTCATTTTCGCGATCACTTCCTCGACATTGGTGATGAGCAGGCTTTCCGTCAGCTCAAGTTTGAGTCTCTGAGGGTTGGCGCCGGTCTCCTGCAGCACCGTGAGCACCTGCTCGACAAAATCGGCATGGTGGAACTGCCGGGCACTCACATTCACGGCCATCGTCAGGTGCTGGCGGTTGCCACGCTCTGCCCACGCGGCCAGTTGCCTGCAGGCGGTTTCCAGCACCCAGCGGCCCAGGGGCAGGATCAGGCCGGTGTCCTCTGCCAGTGGAATAAAGTCGAGCGGTGAGATCAGGGCGTGCTGCGGATGCTGCCAGCGCACCAGGGCCTCCACGCCCACCATGGCGCCTGCTCCGTTGACCTGGGGCTGGTAGTGCAGGACGAAATCCTGGCGCTGCAGCGCGATGCGCAATTCCTTTTCGAGCGCCACCCGTTCGGCCAGCACGGACTGCATCTGCGGGTCGAAGAAGCACAAGGCATTTCGCCCCGAGGCCTTGGCGCGGTACATTGCGAGATCGGCCTGTTTGAGCAATTCTTCCACCGAGCCCTGGGACTGCCCAAACAGCGTCACGCCAATGCTGGGCGTATTGTGGTGCGCGCTGCCCTGCAGCACGTAGGGCTCATTGAGGGCGAGCAGGATGGTGGCCCCGACTGCTTCGGCCTGTTTCACGGCCTGCAGAGCATCCTGGCTCAGGCCCTCGAGCATGATGACGAATTCATCACCTCCGAGTCGGGCCACGGTATCGCCTTTGCGCACGCAGCCTACCAGGCGCTGGGCGACCTGCTGCAGCAGCAGGTCGCCCATGTAGTGGCCGCGCGTATCGTTGAGCCCCTTGAAGTCGTCAAGGTCGATGAAAAACAACGCCCCCCCGCGCTGGTTGCGCATGCTCACGATCAGGGCATGCTCCAGGCGGTCCAGCAGCAAGCGCCGGTTGGGCAGGCCCGTGAGTGGGTCCGAAAAGGCCAGCAACTGGATGCGTTCTTCGTTCTGCTTCTGGTGCGTGATGTCCGAGAACGTGGCGACGTAGTGCGTTGGCTGGCCCAGGGGAGCGTCCACCGTCGTGATGGACAGCCATTGGGGGTAGATGTCGCCCGATTTGCGCCGGTTCCAGACCTCGCCCTGCCAACGGCCGTAACGGGTGATGGCCTCCCACATGTCGGCGTAGAACTTGCGATCGTGCCGTCCCGACTGGAGCATGCGGGGGTTCTGGCCAATCGCTTCTGCGCGGTCGTAGCCGGTGATGGTGCAGAAAGCGCGGTTGACGGCGATGATGGAGCCATCACGTTCGGTAATGCTGACCCCCTCGGCGATGTTGTCGAAGACCGTGGCCGCCTGGCGCAGATCATTTTCCATGCGCGTGCGTTCGGTGATGTCGAGCATGACGCCGACCAGCCCGCCCACGCTGCCATCGGGGTGGGTGAACGTGGCCTTGTGGAAAATGACTTGGTGCAGCGTCCCATCCGCATGGCGCACTGCGCTCTCGTAGATTTGCTTCCCACGCTGCGCCAGAAGCTCCCGGTCCGCGGCCAGGTACCGGTCGGCCAGCGCTTGGGGCGCAACGCCAGGGGGCGTTTTGCCAACGATGTCTGCCGCAGGCTTTCCGATGAAGGCCTCAAAGGCGCTGTTGCAGCCCAGATAGCGCAGTTGGGCATCCTTGTAGAACAGGGGGCTGGGAATGGCCTCGATCAGCTGGTGCAGGAAGCTCAGTTGCCGGGACAGCTCTTCGGTGCGTGCCTGAACGCGCTCTTCCATCACCAGGTTGGCGTGCTGCAGTGCGGTGCTGCGGTCTTCAAGCAGTTGCTGGTCGCGCCGCCGTTCGGTCACATCCTGCACGGTTTCGATGGCGCCGGTCAGCTGGCTCTGCGCATCGCGCAGCGGGGCGGCCGTGATGTGCAGCCAGCGCCCGTTCTCTGCGACGTTGGCCAGAAATACTTCGACCTCCAGCGCGCCTGCGATCAGGGTGGAGTGGCGAGCGTTGGGGTAATGGGTGGCGAGCACATCGTCCGGGGCCTGGTCGACCAGCAGACTGGCCAGGGTCGGCTGGGGGGTGGGGTACCAGGCGCGCCAAACCTCGTTGTGGCCCAGCATCGTGGTGGCGTCCCTGCCTGTCAGTGCGGTGCAGGCACGGTTCCAGTGGGTGATGCGGTGCTGTGCGTCGATGACGAAGGTGGCCAGTGGGCTGCCATCGACAATCTGCGCGAGCTGGCGTTCCCGCTCGCGGATCACCAACTCCGCTCGCCGCAGATCGGTGATGTTGCTGCCTGTGCCGTGGTAGCCCTCGAAGCGGCCCTGATCGTCAAACCGGGCGCTGCCGCTGATGGAAAAATACTGTGTGCTGCCGTCCTCCGCAGCGATTTCGTATTCGAAATGGCGAAAGGGCTCGTGCCGCTGGTGGCAGGCGATGTGCTCGGCCAACTGGTCGTCGGTGATTCCTTGAATGGGCATATCCCAGCGCCGTTTCCCAAGAAAATAGCTGGGCGCGCGGCGCAGCTTTTCGGGTGAGTTGCCGAAAAACCGGGTGAAACGAAACTCGGTGTCCTGTTCCCAGAACCAGTCGGACGAGAGGTTGGAAAAATCCGTCAGCGTGCGGGTGCGCTGTTCGACCAGTCGCTCGGCGCTTTCGTAGGCGGCGCGCAGGGCGGTGTCGGCCCGGTGCCTATCGGTGATATCGGTGTAGGTGGAGACCAGACTGCCATCGGGCAGCGGCCGGTCCACGATGGCCAGGACTGTGCCCTGGGGGCTGACATGCTCGAAGGCGCTGGGTTGGCCCGCGCGCACTCGCGCTACCCTGCGGGACACCAGGGCCTGCAGTTCTGCCGGGGAATGGCCCGTGCCTTCTGCGTAGCGCTGCAACAACTCTTGCAGCGGCTGGCCAAGGCGAACCGCAGTCTCGGGAACGCCAATCAGATCGAGAAACCGCCGGTTCCACACCACCAACTGTAGGTGGCTGTTGAAGAGCGTGATGCCCTGGTCAATGTAGTTGACGGCGTCGTGCAGGCGGCTGAGACTGAACGCCATGGCCTGGCTGGCATGGCCCAGCAGGTCGGTCAGGCGGGTGTTTGGGGCGCTGCTGCCCAGCGCTTGTTCAATGGCGGGGGTGGACGTAGACGATGCGGGCACTTCCGGGCGCACCTGCAGCAGCGATGTCACACAAAAGCGCACGATCCGCGCCAGAGGGCGCACCACCTCCAGTGGCCCGGCGATGGCAAAGCAGGCCACCCGCTGGCCGCCCAGGTCGATGCCCATGTTGATGCCCTCGCGCATGGTCGCCGAGCGGGCGGCTTCCTCCGGGGTGACGCTGTATTCTTCCAGCGTGCCTTGCATGATGCGCTGCGCCATCGCGTGCGTGTGGCCGATGCGCTCACGCTCGCTCGACGCCACGATGCGCCCACCTTCCCCCATGAAGCTGCAGACCAAATCCAGTTCTGCGTGAAGTACATCACACAGGTTCTGGCCAAATGGAATGTCGAATCGCGTGGGCATGGCGTATTGTGCTGGCAGGATGGCACGACTCCGGCATTGACGGGTGCTGTCGTGCGAGCACGGCATTATTTTGCTCGCCTTGTGGTTCAGCAGAGGAGACCAGAATGACTATAAGAATCGCTGTCTGGGGCCTTGCGCTGGCCACCGCCAGCGCGCAGGCGTTTCAGACCAGCCGCTTTTCGCCACAGGGCGAAGTGGCCAGCGTGCGCCAGGTGGTGGCGCACTTCGACGCGCCGGCGGTGCAGTTTGGCGATCCCAAGGCGCCAGCACCGTTTGCCATTACCTGCAGTGACGCTGCTGCCAGCCAGGGCTCGGGCCGCTGGACCAGCGAGCGCGAATGGGTGTTTGATTTCGCACAGCATCTGCCGCCCGGTGTGCGCTGCACTGCGCAGCCCAATGCAGCACTCAAATCGCCCTCTGATGCAGAGTGGAAGGGCGCTAGAAGCTATGCATTCAATAGTGGCGGCCCGTTGGTCGAGCATGTCCGACCGGGCACCTGGCAAGCACTCGACGAAGACCAGTTCTTCGTCCTGCAACTGAGCGGTCCGGCAACACTGGCGAGCGTCAAAGCCAGCGCCTGGTGCAGTATGGAAGGCGTGGGCGAGCGCATTCCCGTTCGCCTCATCGACGGCGCCCAGCGCAGCGAATTGCTCAAGGCGCTGCATCTTGACAAAGAGGCAGTGAAGGCGCCGCTCAGCATTGCCACGCTGGCCTGCAACCGGCGGTTGACGCCTGGCAGCAAACTGCAACTGGTGGTGGGCAAGGGCTTGGCCACGCCCAGCGGCGTCGTGACCAAGGTGGACAAGCGCTTTGACTACACGGTGCGTGATGCCTTCACCGCGGAACTCAGCTGCGAACGCGAGAACGCGCAGGCTGCCTGCCTGCCCATTCGGCCGATGACGGTCACGTTCAGCGCCCCCGTGTCCTGGAAGCTGGCATCGGCGCTGCGCCTGCGCGGGCCGCACGAGGTGCTCAAGCCCGACCTGAATGGTGACGACGAGGGCACGGTCGTGCAGGGCGACACTTTGGTGAGCCGGCTGCGGTTTTCTGCGCCGTTTACCGAAGCAAGTTCGTACACGCTTGAGCTACCGAAAGACTTCGTCGATGCCTCGGGCCGCACGCTGGCCAATGCCTCGATGTTTCCGCTGGCGGTGGGCACGGGCGCCATGCCGCCGCTGGCCAAGTTCGCCGCCGCACCGTTTGGCATCGTCGAGCGCTTTGCCGAAGGGCCGGGTGGCCCGGCGCTGCTGCCCATCACGCTGCGCAAGGTCGAGTCCGCCCTGCGGGTGCAAGCCATGGGCCCGGTTCCAGTCAAGGCAGGTGTGCCCATGCACACGCTGACGCCGCAAAGCGATGCCGACATCATTGCCTGGTACCGCCGCGTGCAGTACTACAGCCACGACCAGGTGCAGCGCCAGCAGGCCGGGCGCGATGCACGCATTGCACTGCCCAAGCCTCTGCAAGATGAAAGCAAGGATTCCGTGCAAAGCCGCATGGTGTCCTTGCTGGGCGGCCAGCCCGGCGTGCACAGCGTCACCCTGCCGCAGGCCGCTGCGAGCGACCCGCTCCCCTTCGAGGTGGTGGGCGTGCCGCTCACACCAGGTTTTCACGTGCTGGAAGTCGCTTCGCCCCTGCTGGGCGCCTCCCTGCTGGCGCCTGAATACGGTGCTGGTCGGACGATGTACGTGCGCACCAGTGCGCTGGTCACCAATCTGGCGGTGCATTTCAAGCTGGGCCGTGAGAACGCGCTGGCCTGGGTGACCTCGCTGGACAAGGGCAAAGTCGTCGAAGGTGCCAAGGTGCAGGTCTCGGGCTGCGACGGCCGCCTGCTGGCTTCAGGCCTGACCGACGCCCAGGGCCGTGCGTCCATCAGCGGGCTGCCGGCCAATGCACCCGACTGCAACGAAGGCCAGGACGATTACGGCAGTGCCGACGGCTACTTTGTCAGCGTACGGCACACCGGTGACGACGGCGTGGCCGATATGGCGTTTACCTGGAGCCAGTGGCAGCGCGGCATCGAACCTTGGCGCTTCAATGTGCCCACCAGCAGCGACGCCGAGCGCGATCAGCGCGCCCACACCGTGTTTGACCGCACGCTCGTGCGCGCCGGCGAAACGGTGTCGATGAAGCATTTCCTGCGCGCCGAGACGGCAGCGGGTTTTGCCTTGTCCAAAGCCGAACCCGCCGAACTGGTGGTCACGCATGTGGGCAGTGGCCAGCAGTTCGTTCAGCCGCTGGCCTGGCGCAGTACCGCGACCGGCGGACGCAGTGCGCTGAGCGAATTTGCCGTGCCGCCGGCCGCCAAGCTGGGCGTGTACAGCGTGGAGCTGCGCGGCAAGGGTGAACAGGCGCAAAGCCTGGCCTCGGGGCAGTTTCGTGTCGAGGCCTTCCGCCTGCCGGTGCTGGAGGGCCATGTCGGCCCGCAGCAGAAGGACGCTCTCGTCAGCCTGCGCAAGCTGCCCGTGGACGTGCAGGTGCACTACGTAGCGGGCGGCGCGGCTGCGCGCTTGCCGGTGCGTGTTTCGGCGCTGGTGCGCAGCAAAAGCCTGACGTTTGCCGAGTACGACGAATTCTCTTTCAGTCCGCCGCGCGAGCGCGATACCCAGAACGTGCAGCAAGACATGGCCGATGGGGGCGACGACGGCGACGAATCGGGTGCGCCCTCCAGCGCCGCCAGCGACATCCGCATCATTGCCGACAAGCTGCCGCTTACGCTCGATAGCAAGGGTGCTGGGCAGGTGACGCTGGACCCGGTGCCGCGCGCCGCAAGCGCACAGGAACTGGTCATCGAAGCCACCTACGCCGACCCCAGCGGCGAGGTGCAGACCCTGCGCAGCAGCAACACCCTGTGGCCGGCCGGTGTGATTGCCGGCATCAAGACCGAGGGCTGGGTGGCATCGGGCAGCAAGGCGCGCTTCCAGGTTCTGGCGCTCTCACCCGACGGCAAACCGCTGGCCGGTGTGCCGCTGCAGGTGCAGGCGCGGGTGCGCACGACAACGAGCAGCCGCAAGCGCATCGTCGGCGGCTTCTACAGCTACGACAACCACACCGAAACGCGCGATCTGGGCATCCTGTGCACCGGCAAGAGCGATGCGCGCGGCCTGCTGCTGTGCGAGGCGAGGCTCGACGACGTGGGCGAGATCGAGCTCGTCGCCACGGCGCGCGACAAGGACGGCAACACCTTTGACGCCGCCGCGTCCCTCTGGGTCAGCCGTGCGGGCGAGCAGTGGTTTGGCGGCGAGAACCACGACCGCATCGACGTGCTGCCCGAGCGGCGCAGCTACCAGCCGGGCGAGACCGTGCGCCTGCAGGTGCGCATGCCATTTCGCGAAGCGACGGCCCTGGTGGCAGTGGAGCGCGAAGGCATCCTTGAGACGCAGGTGGTGACGCTCTCGGGCAAGGACCCGAGCGTGGCGCTCAAGGTGCAACCCGACTGGGGGCCCAACGTGTACATCAGCGTGCTGGCGCTGCGCGGGCGCCTGCACGAGGTGCCGTGGTACAGCTTCTTCACCTGGGGCTACAAGGCACCGCGCGAATGGTGGGGCGCCTTCTGGTACGACGGCAAGGAGTACAAGCTGCCCACCACCCTGGTGGACCTGAGCAAACCGGCCTTCCGCTTTGGTATGGCCGAAATCAAGGTCGGCGCGGCAGCGCACCGCATCGACGTCAAAGTGGCGGCCGACAAGGCCAGCTACCCGGTGCGCGGCAAGGCGCAAGTCACCATTACCGCCACACTGCCGGGCGGCAAGCCTGCCGCACACACCGAAGTGGCGCTGGCGGCGGTCGATGAAGCGCTGCTCGAACTCATGCCCAACACCAGTTGGAACCTGCTCGGCGCCATGCTGCAGCGGCGCGCCTGGGGCGTGCAGACGGCCACGGCGCAAATGGAAATCATTGGCCGGCGCCACTACGGCAAGAAGGCCGCTGCGCCCGGTGGTGGTGGCGGCCGCGCACCGACGCGTGAGCTGCTCGACACGCTGCTGCTGTGGCAACCCGTGGTCAAGCTCGACGACAAGGGCCAGGCCCAGGTCACCGTGCCGTTGAACGATGCGCTGACGAGCTTTCGCATCGTCGCCGTGGCCGATTCCGGTATCGGCCTGTTTGGCACGGGCGCTGCCACCATCCGCAGCACGCAGGATCTGCAAATCATCAGCGGCCTGCCGCCGCTGGTGCGCGAGGGCGACCAGTTCCGCGCCCAGATCACGCTGCGCAACACCACGGCCAAGGCGATGCAGGTCGAGGCCGCTGCGCACGCCACGCTTATCGACCTCAAACCACAGACAGTGGACATCCCCGCAGGCGAAGCACGTGAAGTCGCCTGGGACGTGACCGCGCCGGAGCAGTTGGGCCAGACGCGTGCGCAGGCGATTCTGTGGGAAATCGAAGCGCACGACACGCTCGGCGGCGCGCGCGACGCGCTCAAGGCGCAGCAGCGCACCGTGCCCGCCGTACCGGTCTCGGTGCAGCAGGGCACGCTGGTGCAGCTGGGTGGCAGCTATGCGCTTCCCGTGGCGCCGCCGCCCACTGCCTTGCCGGGGCGCGGCGGCATCAGTCTTGCGGTGCAACCCAAGCTGGCCGAAGGCCTGCCCGGCGTGCGCGACTGGTGGGCGCGCTACCCCTACAGCTGCCTCGAGCAGCAGGCCAGCAAGTCCATCGGCATGGAAGATGCGGCCGCCTGGCGCGCCCTGATGGCGCGCGTGCCGACCTACCTCGATGAAGACGGCTTGGCGAACTACTTCCCGCCGCGTGCTGGCGAGACGCGCCAGGGCAGCGACACGCTCACCGCCTTCCTGATCTCCGCCGCCGACGAAGCCGCCAAGCTGGACCCCACGATGGGCCTGCCGGACGCCGTGCGCGCACCCATGGAGCAGGCGCTGGTGGCCTTTGTCGAGGGGAAAATCACGCGCAAGTTCTGGAGCCCGCAGGACGACTTGGCGATACGCAAGCTTGCCGCCATCGAGGCGCTGTCGCGCAGCGGCAAGGCGCAGGCGCGCATGCTCAGCAGCATCACCATCGCGCCCAATCAGTGGCCTACGCACGCGGTGATCGACTGGCTGCGCATTCTGCGCAAAGTGCCCGGCATCGCCAACCAGGCCGCGCGCCTGCAGGAAGCTGAGCAAATTCTGCACAGCCGCCTGAACTACCAGGGCACGCGCGTGGCGTTCAGCACCGAGCAGCAGGACGACTGGTGGTGGCTGATGCAGAACAGCGATGTGAACGCCGCGCGCCTGTTGCTGGCCGTGGTGGACGATCCGGCCTGGCAGGGCGATTTGCCGCGCCTCGTCACCGGCTTTATCGCTCGCCAGCAAGGCGGCGCCTGGCACACCACCACGGCCAACCTGTGGGGCGCGCTGGCCCTGCGCAGCTTCTCGGCCAAGTTCGAGAGCGCGCCGGTGGCCGGCACCACGCAAGCGACGCTGGGCAGCGAGACCGCCCAGGTGGACTGGGCCAAGGTCGAGCGCCGCAAGCCCAGCGACGCCGCAGGGGCCGCGCACCAGACCAGCACCTTTGGCGCGCCATCGGCCCCCGGCATGCTCAGCGGCAACACCCTGTTCCTGCCTTGGCCCAAAACCAGCGGCCAGACTTTGACCGTCACCCACCAAGGCACAGGCAAGCCCTGGCTGACCGTGCAGTCGCTCGCCGCCGTGCCGCGCACCGCGCCGCTGGACGCGGGCTACCGCATACGTCGCAGCGTGGTCCCCGTAGAGCAGGCCGACAAGAGTCTGCCGCCCGGCCAGTATTCGCGCGGCGACGTGCTGCGCGTCACGCTGGAAGTGGACGCCAGCGCCGACATGACCTGGGTGGCGATCACCGACCCGATTCCCGGCGGCGCCACCATCCTGGGCAGCGGCCTGGGGCGCGATTCCGACATCGCCACCCAGGGCGAAAAGCGCTCGGGCCATGGCTGGTTGGCCTTCGAGGAGCGCAGTTTCGAGGCCTTCCGCAGCTACTACGCCTATTTGCCCGCAGGCAAGGTGACACTGCAGTACACGGTTCGGCTGAACAACGCGGGCAGCTTCGCCCTGCCACCCACGCGCGTCGAGGCGCTGTATGCGCCCGAGATGTTTGGTGAATCACCCAATGCGCCGGTGAAGGTGGTGCAGACCAAGGGCGAAAATGCTCCTGTAAAGTGAGCTATGTTCGCTTTGTCCGTAAGCGGTCGAAGCAGTTTTTACTGATATTTTGTGTGGCCCATGCAATCGAGCGTCTTCATAGAACTGCGGTTTTGGTTTCTGTTGGTGCTGTCAGGCGTTGCGCCCATCGCCATCTATTACGGGCTGCTGGTGCGCCGTGCGGTGTCATCTGGCACCGTTTTGGCGCTGGGTCTGCTGCTTACGGTGATTGCCGGGGTGGATGTGTACCTGCTGCAGTGGCTGAGCCACCTGGCGGCAAAGACCACATCCGCGGTCGATGACGCGGTGTTTGTCTCCGAAGTGCGGGTGGCTTTGTATGTGTTGCCAGTGCTGTTTGGCGGTATTGGCGTGAACCTGGTCTCGCATGTGCTGCTGCGCCACCTGGCGCAGGCCGAGCGCCGTTTCGACACCGAGCACCGCAATGACTGAGGCCGGTGCGCTGCGCGCCGGGGTTTGCATGGCGCTGCTGGCGTTCACAGCGGTGCCCGCCAGGGCGCTGCCCTCGTATGCCCAGGTGCATGCGGCATGGCGCTCTTCCGAAACCTTGGTGCTGTCGCGTGAGGGTGAGGTGCTGCAGCGCGTGCGCACCGACCCCAACGTGCGGCGCGGCGAGTGGGTGGCGCTCGCCGATGTGTCACCCGCGTTGCGCAGCGCCATGTTGCTGTCGGAAGACAAGCGCTTCTACGAGCACAGCGGTGTCGATTGGCAGGCTGCGACAGCCGCCGCCTGGGCGAACCTTTGGAACGAGCGCACGCGTGGCGCCAGCACCATCACCATGCAGCTCGCCGGCCTCATCGACGAGAGCGGCGGCGCCGATTTGCGCCAGCGGCCGGGTGGCCGCAGCATGGTCCAGAAGATCGGCCAGGTGGCGGCGGCCGAGGTGCTGGACCGGCGCTGGCGCAAGGACCAGATTCTGGAGGCTTACCTGAACCTGGTGCCGTTTCGCGGGGAGCTGGTGGGCATTGATGCGCTCAGCCGCAGCCTGTTCGGCAAGGCGGCCCACGGTCTGGACGAGCGTGAATCTGCCATCACCGCAGCGCTGGTGCGCGCACCCAACGCCAGCAGCGCGCAGGTCGCGCGCCGCGCCTGCGGCGTGCTGCGCGAGATGCAGGCGGCGGGCAGCAGCGCCGCAGCGCCTGCCAGCACCGACTGCGATGCGCTGGCGCTGCTGGCCAGCGGCACCCTGGCACGCCGCGCCTTTGCCGCCAGCGACGGCATCGCCCCGCACTTTGCCCGCCGCGCGCTGGCGGCCTGGTCGACCGGGGCAGCGGCTGGCGCGCAGCCGCCCGCACGCCTGACCACCACGTTGCGCGCGCCGCTGCAGCGTTTTGCCGTGCAGACCCTGTCGCAGCAATTGCGCGAGCTGGCCGGCCGCAACGTGCAGGATGGCGCGATCGTCGTGCTCGACAACGCCAGTGGTGAGGTGTTGGCCTGGGTCGGCTCGTCGGGCGAACTTAGCCAAGCCGGGGAGGTCGATGCTGTGCTCGCGCGGCGCCAGCCCGGCTCCACGCTCAAGCCCTTCCTGTACGCGCAGGCGCTGGCCGAGCGGCGCTTGACGGCCGCGTCGCTGATCGACGATTCGCCCGCGCACATCGCCACCCCGGGCGGCCTGTACATCCCGCAGAACTACGACCTGCACTTCAAGGGCTGGGTGTCGGCCCGCACCGCGCTGGCGTCCTCGCTCAACGTGCCGGCAGTGCGCACGTTGGCCATGGTGTCGCCCGATGCGTTTTTCCAGGAGCTGCAGGCGCTCGGCCTGGGGCTGCGCGAGAGTGGCGGCTACTACGGTTTGAGTCTGGCGCTGGGCAGCAGCGAAGTGACTTTGCTGGAACTGACCAATGCCTACCGCGCGCTGGCCAACGGCGGGCGCTTGAGCGCGGTGGCGCCGCCGCTGGCGCATGCGAAGCCGCCGCCGCCGAAATGGACGCGCGTGATCGACCACGGTGCCGCCTTCATCGCCTCCGACATCCTGTCCGACCCGAATGCCCGCGCCCGCACCTTCGGGCTCGACAGTGTGCTGGCGACGCGGTTCTGGAGCGCCGTCAAGACCGGCACCAGCAAGGACATGCGCGACAACTGGGCGCTGGGCTGGTCCGAGCGCTACACCGTGGGCGTGTGGGTGGGCAATGCGGCGGGCGGCGCCATGCACGAGGTCAGCGGCAGCAGCGGCGCGGCGCCCATGTGGGCGGCGGTGATGGGCTACCTGCACGCGCACGAGGCCAGCCGCGCCCCGCGCCCGCCCAAGGGCGTGGTGCAGGCGGCGGTGCGCTTTGGCCCCGATGCGGCCACCGGCAACCCGCTGGAGGCGGCGCGCAGTGAATGGTTTCTGAAGGGCACGGAGCAGCCGCTGTTTGCTATTAATAGTGAAGCTGCTAGCGCATATGTACCAAGCGCTAGAAGCCAAAAAGACCATAAAAATTCGCTGCCTGCGCAGCCGCCGGCCCTGCGCATTGCCGAGCCCGCCTCCGGCGCCGTGGTGGCGCTCGACCCCGACATTCCCCCCGCCAACCAGCGCCTGCGCTTTGTCGCCGTAGGTGCGGTGCCCGGCGCCCCGCTGCGCTGGCGCCTCGACGGCAAGCTGGTCGGCCGCCGGCCGGTGCACGCCTGGCCGCCGTGGCCGGGGCGCCACCAGTTGCAGCTAGAGGATGGGGGCGGACGCGTGCTCGATGCGGTGCGCTTCGAGGTGCGCGGGGCCGGCGTGGGCGTGGGCGTGCCCTAAGCTGCGCAAGGATTGAGAGGTCCAATCTTACAATTCGTAATGTCCATGTTCGGTTCATGTTTATGCGCCCGCCTGCTTTTCGTCGCCTGATCCTGCTGGCCGTGCTGGTGGCCCTGGGCATTGGCGCCTTGTTTGGGCAAACGATCTGGTCCATGCGCAGCGATGCATGGCAGCATGCCGAGCGCACGGGCGTCAATCTGGCCTACACGCTGCAGCAATCCGTTGCCACGCTGCTCAAGAACCTCGATCCTTCGCTGCAGGGGTTGGCGGAAGACCTCGCGAATCCACGGGTCATGGCCCTGTCCCCCGACTTGCGCAACCGCGTGCTGTTTGATCACTCGCTGCGCGCCGAGGGGCTGTCGACTGTGGTGGTGCTGGACGCGCAGGGCCGGCGGATCTTCGACTCTGGTGGGCTCGCACCGGACGGGGCGGATTTTTCCGACCGCGACTATTTCCGTGCCTTTCAGTCCGGGGGGCACCAGGGTCTGTTCATTGGCCATCCCATCCGCTCGCGGCTGACGGGTCGGGACTGTCTACCGATCAGCCGTGCTTGGTTCAAGCAGGACGGCAGCTTTGGCGGGGTGGTGGTGGGCTCGATCCTGCTCGATTATTTTCACGTGCTGTTCGCTGCCGTCCAGATCGGGCCGCAAAGCAGCTTGAACCTCTACCACACTGATGGCGCGCTGATCGCACGCCTGCCGCAGGTGGCAGGTGACGCGGGGCGCAGCGTTGCAGGCTCGGAAAACCTGGCCCGCATTACCGCGAGCCCCAGCGGCACTTTCACCCACCGGGCCGTGATCGATGATGTAGAGCGCTTGTATGCCTTCCAGCAGGTGGGGGACTTTCCGCTGGTGGTCAACATCGGGCAGTCTGCGAAGGAGGTTCTGGCCGGGTGGCGCCGCAATGCCGCGCTGCTGGGCAGTTTTGCCCTGCTGCTGATGCTGGCCTGCCTGGGGCTGGCGCTGCTCTTTGTGCGTGAACTGCAGCAGCGCCAGCAATTGGCCGGGCAACTGCACCAGGCAGAACGCGACCTGCATACCATTCTCGACAACCTGCCCTCCATGGTCAGCTATTGGGATACCGAGCAGCGCAACCGCTTTGTCAACCAGTCCACCAGTGCCATGTTCGGGCGCTCGCCTGAAGCGTTTCGCGGGCTGCTGGCGCAGGAATTCCTGGGTGAACAAGACTACGCTTTTGTCCGGCCGTACCTCGAACAGGCCTTGCAAGGGCGCGCACAGCTGTTTGAGCGGACCCTTACCGATGCCAATGGGCAGCAGCGGCACATGCAGGTCAGCTACACCCCGGATCGGGGCGGGAGCAACGGCCCGGTACAAGGCATTTTTGCGCAGTTGACCGACATCACCGAGCGCAAGCGCATGGAAGATGAGATTTTTCAGGAAAAGGAACTCATGCGCCTGACCCTGCAGTCGATTGGCGATGCGGTGGTCTGCGCCGACGCGCAAGGCCGCATCACCTACCTCAACCCGGTGGCCCAGCGCCTGACAGGCTGGCAGGCCTTCGACGCCGCCGGGTGCGACGTGGATGAGGTCGCGCCGCTGTATCTCGCCAATGGCAAGCAGACCCAGCCCAGCCCGCTGCGCGTGGCGCTGGCTACGCAGGCGGCCTGCGGCCCCACGCGCGGCGTGGTGCTGCACCGCAAGGACGGCCAGCGCTTCGAGGTGGAAGAGTCGGCTTGCCCCATCATCGACCGCGAGCACCGTCTCACTGGTGCGGTGATGGTGCTGCACGACGTGACCGAAACCATGGCCATGGCCGAGCGCATGGCGCACCTGGCGCAGTACGACGCGTTGACCGATCTGCCCAACCGCGTGCTCCTGCAGGACCGTGCGCAGCACGCCCTGGCACTGGCGCGCCGCGAAGCCAAGGGCCTGGGCGTGATGTACCTCGACCTCGATGGGTTCAAGCAGATCAACGACGCCCTGGGCCACGACGCGGGCGACCAGCTCCTGGTGCAGTTTGCGCGCCGCCTGGTGGCCGCCATGCGCCAGTCCGACACCGTGTGCCGCCAGGGTGGGGACGAATTCGTGCTGCTGCTCCCCGGGCTGGAAGACCCTCGGCAGGCGGCTGCCATCGCCGGCAAGGTGTTGGGTGTGTGCCAGGAGCCCTTTGTTCTCAACGGGCAGATGCTGAAAATGGGTCTGAGTGCCGGGTTGGCGTTGTTCCCGCAGCACGGCAGTGACTACGAGGAACTGGCCCGCCATGCCGATACGGCCCTGTACGCCGCCAAGCGCGGTGGGCGCATGCAGGTGCGCTGCTACCGGGGACAGGCTGCAGAACCCGAAGTGCTGGCGTTGCCGGGTTCGCCGGCCCCCGTGTTGCAAGGCGCCTAAAATGCTATTGAAAAAATAGCTGCAAACGCTTTCCAAATAAGCCCTACAGGCCATTTTTGTTTGAATTTTCGAGCGCTGCCAGTGCGCCAGATTTAAATTTGCTCCGCGGCCGCACAAATAATTTTGATGGTGCGCGCCGCGCCGTGCCCCTACGATTGCCAGCACTTAGAAACCCGCCAGGAGACCAGCGTGAGCGACCTTTCCACCATGACCTGCATCGAAGACCTGCGCCGCGTCTACAAACGCCGCGTGCCGCGCATGTTCTACGACTACTGCGACTCGGGCTCCTGGACCGAAAGCACCTACCGCGCCAACATCGACGAGTTCCAGACGATCAAGCTGCGCCAGCGCGTGGCCGTGAACATGACGGGCCGCACCACCCGCAGCACCATGGTGGGTCAGGACGTTGCCATGCCGGTGGCCATTGCTCCCACGGGCCTGACCGGCATGCAGCATGCCGACGGTGAAATCCTGGCGGCGCGCGCCGCCAAGGCTTTTGGCGTGCCCTTCACGCTCTCGACCATGAGCATCTGCTCGATCGAGGACGTGGCCGAGCACGCCGGCCCGGGCTTCTGGTTCCAGCTCTATGTGATGCGCGACCGCGACTACATCGAGCGCCTGATCGACCGCGCCAAGGCCGCCGGCTGCAGCGCGCTGCAGCTCACGCTGGATTTGCAGATCCTCGGCCAGCGGCACAAGGACATCAAGAATGGCCTGTCGTCGCCACCCAAGCCCACGCTGGCCAACATGATCAACCTGGCAACCAAGCCACGCTGGTGCCTGGGCATGCTGGGGACGAAGCGGCGCAGCTTTGGCAACATCGTCGGCCACGCCAAGGGCGTGGGCGACATGTCGTCGCTGGCCTCCTGGACGGCCGAGCAGTTCGACCCGGAACTCAACTGGGGCGACGTCGAGTGGATCAAGAAGCGCTGGGGCGGCAAGCTGATCATCAAGGGCATCATGGACGCGGAAGACGCCCGCCTGGCCGCCGACAGCGGCGCCGATGCGCTCATCGTCAGCAACCACGGCGGGCGCCAGCTCGACGGCGCGCCTTCGTCGATTGCCGCGCTGCCTTCAATAGCGCAGGCGGTGGGCAAGGACATCGAAGTGTGGATGGACGGCGGTATCCGCAGCGGCCAGGACGTGCTCAAGGCGCGCGCGCTCGGCGCACGCGGCACCATGATCGGCCGGGCCTTCCTCTACGGCCTGGGTGCCTACGGTGAGTTGGGCGTTACCCGCGCGCTGGAAATCATCCGCCGCGAGCTCGACCTGACCATGGCCTTCTGCGGCCGCACCGACATTGACACGGTGGATGAGGGCATCCTGCTGCCGGGCACCTACCCCAAGCCGTGATCTGAGCGCCAGAGCCAGCGTCCCTGGTGGCTTCTGGCGACCGGTGGCCACCCGGTGAATCCAGTCGGCGGCGCGGTGCGTATACGGAAAGCAAGAATTGCCTTCCTCCACCACAATCCATGCATGCCGCCACCATCCTTCGATGCCGAACTGGTCACGCTCATCGACCGCATTGCGCAGCGCGACGAAACCGCGTTGCGTGCGCTCTACGACCTCACCTCGCCCCGCCTCTTTGGTTTGGCGATGCGCGTCCTGCGCCGGCGCGACGCGGCCGAAGATGTGCTCCAGGAGAGCTTTCTCACCGTCTGGCGCGCCGCGGGCGATTACCGGCTCTCGCTCAGCCCGCCGCTGGCCTGGCTCGGGGTCATCGTGCGCAGCCGTGCGCTCGACGCCTTGCGCAAACACGCCAGTGCGCGTGCCGACCGCACCCAGGAGCTGGACGACAGCCTGGGCCACGCGCTGGAGAGCGACGCCCCCGACCCCATGGACGCGGCCGATGCCAGCGAGCAGGCGACGGCCCTGCACACCTGCCTGCAGCGCCTGGAAGCCAAGCAGCGCGAGGTGGTCAGCCTGGCCTACCTGCGCGACCTGAGCCACAGCGAGCTGGCGCTGCAGCTCGCCTTGCCGTTGGGCACGGTGAAAACCTGGATCCGGCGCGGGCTGGAGCAGTTGCGCGGCTGCATGGCCCGCTACGCCTGAGCCCGCCATGAACCTCCACCAACACCCCGACCTGCTGCAGACACTCGCTGCCAGCTACGCGCTGGGCACGCTGCGCGGCGGTGCGCGCCGCCGCTTTGAGGCCCAGGCGCGCGAACACCCTGCGGTGCGCGCCGCAGCGTTGTTGTGGCAAACGCACTGGGCGGGCCTGACCGAGCTGCAGGCGCCCGAGCCGCCGCCCGCGGCCGTCTGGATGCGCATTGACAACCTGGTGCAGGCCGAACGCGCGGCCCTGCGCCACCAAGCGAACCAGGCCAACCAGCCCCGCGCCGCGCAAGCGAGCGCACCGTGCTGGTGGCGCCGACTGGCGCTGTGGCAGGGCGCTGCCGCCGGCGGGGCGTTTGCCACGCTGGTTGCGGTCGTTGTGGCGGTACAGGTCACGGGAGGCGTGCGCGAATCGGCCCACCAGCAGATTGCCAGCTTGCAGACCGAGCTGGCGGCGCGTGGGCAGACCACGCATGTGGCGGTGTTGCGGGACGACAAGGCGCATGCCGAATTGCTGGTCACTTTCGATGCCCAGGCGCAGCAGTTGCACCTTCAGCGGGTGGGGGGCTTTGCCGTGCCGCCCGACCGCTCGCTGCAGCTCTGGGCGTTGCCCGCGGGCGGCAAGCCGCGTTCGCTCGGTGTGCTGGCAGCCGCGGCCACCCAGGCCTTGCCGGCGGCGGCGGGCCAGGTGCAGGGCGTTCCCATGCTCGCCATCAGTCTGGAGCCCAAGGGAGGCGTGCCGTCCGAAGGCGGCCCGACCGGGCCGGTGCTGTTCACGGGCGAATGGATACAGAAGACCGTTTGAGATTTCCGTAACGAACCAGGGCCTTCGAATGAAAAACAGAACGCCGAAGTTGCTCGCCGCGCTGGCCACAATGGCCGTGATGGGCCCGCCGGCACAGGCCGAAACCGGCAAACTGCTGCTCACTGGCGGCGTCAGCAGCATCACCGGCACGGCGGGCGGCGGCATCACGCCCTGGGCCGTCATCGGCAGCAACGCCACGGAGGGCGAATGGGGGGCCAGCGCCTTCACCACCCGTGCCGCCACGCATGACTACGCGCTCACCAGCTACGGCGCCGCCCTGGCGTGGAACGAGCGTGTCGAGTTGTCGGTGGCCCGGCAGGATTTCGACGCCAGCGCGGCGGTGGCACTCAACGGCATTGCACCGTTCGGCGTGCAACCGGGCCAGCACATCCGCATGGATATCTTCGGCGCCAAAGTGCGCGTCGCTGGCGACGCCATCCTGGACGCCGACACCTGGATGCCACAGATTGCCATCGGCCTGGAGCACAAGCGCGTGCACCCAGGATCGCTGCAATCGGTGTTCGACTTTCTGGGTGCCAGCGCACAGTCCACCGATTTCTACGTCAGCGCCACCAAGCTGGTGCTGGACAAAGGACTGCTGCTGAACGCCACGCTGCGCTCCACCCGCGCCAACCAGAACGGCTTGCTCGGCTTTGGGTCCGCCGCGCCGGGCCGGGGCGGGCGCAGCCTGCAGCCCGAGTTTTCGGTGGCCTGGCTGCTCCGCCACGACCTTGCCGTCGGCGCGGAATGGCGCTTCAAGCCCGACAACTTGCAAGCCACCGGCCGCGCAGCAGGCCTGGGCGCGGCGCTGCGCGAAGACGCGTGGAAAGACATCTTCGTGGCCTGGGCGCCGAGCAAGCACCTCTCGTTCACGCTGGCCTGGGCGGACCTGGGGCGCATTGTCCCCGGCATCACGGGCGACCGGCGCCAAGGCGGCGCCTACCTCTCGGCCCAGGTGGCCTTCTGATGCGGGGAACCCCATGAAAGCTCTTGCCCTGTGCTGCGCCCTGATGGTGTCAGGCGCCACCCTCACGCTGGCCCACGCACAGACCACTGTGCCACCCGCCGCTGCGCCTGCTGCCGCACCCTCCGGCCTGTATGCGGCGCTGGGCGAGCAAGCCGGAATTGACCGCCTGGTCGATGATTTTGTCGAGCGCCTGGTGCGTGACCCGCGCATCGGCCCCCAGTTCAAGGACACCAAGCCCGCCGCGCTCAAGGAAAGCCTGGCCGAGCAGTTCTGCGTGCTGAGCGGCGGCCCCTGCACCTACCACGGTGGCACCATGCGCGAGGTGCACGCCGACATGGAGATCAACAAAGGCGACTTCAACGCCCTGGTCGAGCAACTGCAGCGCGCCATGGACGCCCAGGGCATCGCCTTCCGCCAACAAAATCGTCTGCTGGCGCTGCTCGCACCCATGCACCGGGACATCATCACGCGGCACTGAGCGTTCCGAGTCGCTCTTGTTTTGATAGCTTCTTGCGAAAGCAGCGCAAGCGCTGTGGCCGAAAATGTGCAAATCCAGGTGCGCAAGCAAGCGTACGCTACCCTCGCCGCCGTGGTGGAGCGGCAGAGGCTCTCCATGCTGCCAACGGCAGAGCCCCGGCTTCTTTGCGAGCCGCTCAAGCGCTGCGCCGCCGCGCACAATACCGGCCGTGACCGTTTCCGAGACAAATCCTGGCCCAGACGCCTCGCCTGCCATGCCGGCAACCGGCGGCAAGCTGCGCCGCATCGCCCACCTCGACATGGATGCGTTCTTCGCCTCCGTCGAACTGCTGCGCTACCCCCAGCTCAAGGGCTTGCCGGTGGTGATTGGCGGCGCGCGGCGGGCGGTGGACGAGCTGCTGCTGCAAGGCCCGGACGGCAGCGGCGGGCGCGAGCGCTGCTTTATTCCCGTGGCCGACTTTCCGCTGCTCAAGGACTACGTCGGCCGGGGCGTCATCACCACGGCCACCTATGCCGCGCGGCAGTTTGGCGTGGGTTCGGCCATGGGCATGATGAAAGCCGCCAGGCTGTGTCCGCAGGCCATTGTGCTGCCGGTGGATTTTGACGAGGTGCGCCGTTTCTCGCGCTTGTTCAAAAGCACGATTGCCGAGATCGCGCCGGTCATGGAGGACCGCGGCGTGGACGAGGTGTACATCGACTTCACCGACGTGCCTGGTGGACAGCGCGAAGGCGGGCGCGTGCTGGCGCGGCTGATCCAGAAGTCGATTTTTCAGGCCACGGGCCTGACCTGTTCGCTTGGCGTCGCACCCAACAAGCTGCTGGCCAAGATGGCCAGTGAATTCGACAAGCCCAACGGGGTCGCGGTGCTGTACGAGCACGAATTGCAGCAGCGCATCTGGCCGCTGGCCTGCCGCAAGATCAACGGCATTGGCCCCAAGGCCGGGGAAAAGCTGGCGCGCCACGGCATTGCCACCATCGGTGAGCTGGCGGCCCAGCCAAAAGAGTGGCTGGTCGAGCATTTCGGCCGCGCTACCGGTGCCTGGCTGCACGAATCGGCCTGGGGGCGCGACAGCCGCCCGGTGCAGACGCACAGCGAACCTGTGAGCATGAGCCGCGAGACCACTTTCGAGCGCGACCTGCACGCAGTGCGCGACCGCCGAGAGCTGGGCGCTATCTTTACGTCGCTGTGCGAGCAGGTGGCGGCCGACCTGCAGCGCAAGGGCTATGTAGGGCGGGGGATAGGCATCAAGCTGCGCTATGCCGACTTCTCGACGGTGACGCGCGACCACACGCTGGCCGTGCCGACGCAGGATGCGGCTGCCATCCGCCATGCTGCTGGGCTGTGCCTCAAGCGTGCACCGCTCACCCAGCGCCTGAGGCTGCTGGGCGTGCGCGTGGGTGGGCTGAGCCGGCTGGACGAGGGGCCGCGGCAAACCCCGTCGAGATCCAGCGACCTGCCGGCACCAACCAGCCAGCCAGGGCTCTTTTGATCGCCCTCTGGATGTTGTTGGCACGCTACTTCTGCCCGCGAACACAAGCCCGTTGGCGTGAGGGTTCACCGCAAAATTGCAGTGAATTTTTATACTCGGTTACATCTCCGAGGCCTTCATGCGCACCAATCTTCCTGTTACCCACAACGAATTCGACTACCCCGACCACGAGCTGCTGATGTCAACCACCGACAACAAGGGGGTGATGACGCATTGCAACGCCGCCTTTGCCCGGGTCAGCGGCTATTGCATGGACGAACTCATGGGTCAGCCGCACAACCTGATCCGCCACCCCGACATGCCGCCCGAAGCCTACAAAGACTTGTGGGCCACCATAGGCCGAGGCCGCAACTGGACAGGCATGGTGAAGAACCGCCGCAAGAACGGCGATTTTTACTGGGTGCGCGCCAACGTTACCCCCATGATGGTGGATGGCAAACCGCGCGGCTACATGTCGGTGCGCGTCAAACCCACGCGTGAGGAAGTGCGTGCGGCCGAGGCTTTGTACCAGCAGATCCACGAAGAACGCGAGCGCGGTGCCAGCCGCTTTTACCTGCATGCCGGGCGCGTGCGGCGGCCAGGCTGGCGCAACGCGCTGGGCAAGCTCCAGCGCTTTAACCCAACGCATCGCCTCTTCGGGCTTCTGCTGCCGCTTCTGGCGGTCGCTCTGATCCCAGGGTTGGTTGGTTGGAGGGAAGGGGAGGTGCTCATGGTCCAGGCCATCGTGCTGGTAGCTCTGGCGACCTTCACGCTGTGGTGGTGTCAGCGGAGCATCACCGCGCCCTTGGCCACCACGGCGCGCCTGATGACCGACATTGCCGGTTGTGACCTGGCCCACCCGCAACAGGAACCAGCCGGCAACAGCCCGGTCGAACTGCTGCTGGAACGTGTTCAGCGCATTCACCTCAACCTGCGCGCGGTGGTCGGCGATGCCCGCCAGGAAATTGGCGGCTTTGGCAGCATTTCTTCCGAGATTGCGCAGAGCGCACAAGATTTGTCCGAGCGCACCGAATCGCAGGCCAGCAGCCTGGAGGAAACGGCGGCGGCGATGGAGGAACTCTCCAGCACGGTGCGCCAATCGGCAGAAACCACGCAGCAGGTGCAAAAAGAAAGTGAGCACAGCGCCGAACTGGCGCGCAACGGCGGTGAAGCGGTGGCCCAGGTCGGCGCGGTAGTGCAGGCCATCGCGCAGTCGTCGGGCAAGATGGGTCAGATCATCGCCACCATTGAGGGCATTGCGTTCCAGACCAACATCCTGGCGCTGAACGCCGCGGTTGAAGCCGCACGCGCGGGGGAGCAGGGGCGGGGTTTTGCGGTGGTGGCCAGCGAAGTGCGGGCGCTTGCCCAGCGCAGTGCCACGGCGGCGGGCGAAATCCGCGGGCTGATTGGCGAGTCCGGTGCCCACATTGAGCGCGGCGCCGGGCAGATGCAGTCAGCGGGGAAAACCATTGCCCAGGTGGTGCAGTCGGTGGCACACGTCAACACCTTGATGGGCCAGATCAGCGTTGCCACGCTTGAGCAGGCTCAGGGCATTTCGCAGGTGAACGAGGCCGTGACCGACCTGGACCGCGTCACGCAGCAAAACGCCGCGCTGGTGGAGGAGTCCGCCGCTTCGGCCCGCACCATGAGCGACAACGCAGGCGTGCTCGGCCGCACGCTGGACGTGTTCAAGTTGTAGCCGGCAGTTTGGCTACTGCCGCGCCGTGCGCACGTTGGGCGGTATTGCCATGGGGTGGCTGGTGCGCCAGGGGTTGATGTCCAGGCCGCCGCGGCGCGTGTAGCGCCCATAGACCTCCAGCTTGATGGGCTGGCAGCGCGCCCAGAGGTCCATGAAGATGCGCTCGATGCATTGCTCGTGGAATTCGTTGTGGTTGCGAAAACTCACGATGTACTGCAGCAACCCCTCCTGGTCGATTTGCGGGCCGCTGTAGGCAATGCGCACGCTCCCCCAATCGGGCTGGCCGGTGACCAGGCAGTTGCTCTTGAGCAGGTTGCTGGTAAGCACCTCGCTGACCGGCGCTTCGTCGAATGCGGCGTGCAGCAGGTCCGGCGCCGGGGTGTAGCGGCTGCATTCGAGGTCCAGGCGGTCCAGGTTCAGGCCGTCCAGTTCGTGTATGGGCTCGCGGTCGAACGCCTCGGGCAGGAGCAGGCGCACGCCCACGCTGCCGCCGAGCGCGGACCCCCGCCACGCAGCTTCGGACAGGTCCGTGCGCATGCGCGCCGCCACGTCCTGCGGGCTGGCGAACGGCGTGTTGGCGTAGCTGCCCAGATAGAGCTTGAGCGACTTGCTCTCGATGAGGTTGGGCGACTCGCACGGCACGGTGAGGTGCGCCAGCGCCACCTGCGGCTTGCCACGCGGGTTGAGCCACGAGAGCTCGTACGCGGTCCACAGGTCGGCACCAAAAAACTGCGGCTGGGCGCCGACACCGATCTCGGCACGCTTGGCAGCGCGGGCAATGGGAAACAGCAGCGCAGGGTCGTAGTGTTCGGGCCTTGCGCTCGTTTTTCCCAGCGGGGATTGTTCAGGGGTGTTCATGGAGAAATACTACAAAAATAATAGCTTGTAGCGCTTATGGGATATGCGTTAGAGGCCATTTTCATTCAAATGTTCGCTCGCGCAGCCACTTGGTGGCAATCCACTTCTCGCCCGCCAGCACCGGTGCGCCGCCGTGCAGGCTGCGCGTATTGGGGTGTGGGCGGTCGTAGTGAAAGAAGACTGCATTGCCGCGCTGGGGCGTGACGGTGAGTCCGAGTGCCGGGAACGCCGTGGCGCCGCCGGCTTCGGGCGTATTGAGGTACATCACCAGCGTTGCCAGGCGCTGGCCGCCGCGGCGCAGCATGGCGGCGGTGCCCGCCTCGCGGGGGTCGAAGTAGTCGTAGTGCGGTTTGTACTCGGCGCCTGGCCCGTAGCGCAGCACCTGCAGACCTTCGCCGTGGTCCACCGGCCAGCGCAGCAGCGCGGCAATGCGCTCTTCGATCTGGCGCACCAGGTCGCTCTCACCTCGCTCGAAGAACATGCCTTCACTGGTGCGGTCGGCGTTGACTTCCTCGCCACCGGTGTGGGTCTCAACGGTGAGCGAGCGCGCCAGGCGTGGCCGCGCGGCCGCAATGAGGGCGGTGCATTCGTCCGCACTCAGCAACTGCGAGAAGACCGCCAGCGGCGGGTATTCCATGGCGACCACGACCTGCACCTGCCGGTCGGCTGCCGGCAGGGCCGGCCGCGCTGCAGAGAGATCCGGCCCGGGCAGGGTGCGCACGCCGGCAGGGCTGTTGGGTGGCGTGTCCAGCACGGCGCCCAGTGCGGCTTGTGCCTGCTCGGTCTGCCAGCCCACGGCCAGCAGTGCCTGGAGCATGGCCTCGGGGTCGACGTTGCGGCTGCGCTGCTCCATGGCCCAGTGGCGCAGTTCGTCCGATACCGGCGTCGCGGCGGAAATGGGGTGGTTGTCCATGCCCTGGTTGTACCCCATCGGGCGCGGCGTCAGTTTGCGCGGCGGCGGAATACCAGCCGGTCGGGGGCCGATGCCTTCGCTGTGTAAGCGTAGCCATCGGCACCAAAAGCCTGTAGCGCTTCAAGTGTTTCGGCCCTGGTCTGGATGGCAAAGCGCGCCATGCGGCCGCGTGCGCGCTTGGCGTGAAAACCAATCACCTTGTAGGCGCCGCCGTGCCAGTCTTCAAACACGCACTCGGCAACGCGGGCGCGCAGGGCCTTGCGATCTACGGCTTTGAAATACTCTTGCGAGGCGAGGTTGAGCAGCAACGGCTCGCCGGCTTGGCGCTGCAACTGGCGGTCCAGGTAGCGCGCAATGCGCTCTCCCCAGTACGCGTACAGGCCCATGCCCTCGCTGGTGGCAAGGCGTGTGCCCATCTCCAGCCGGTAGGGCTGCATCCAGTCGAGCGGGCGCAGTACGCCGTAGAGGCCGCTCAGGATGGCCAGGTGCTCCTGCGCCCAATCGAGGTCGGCGGCGCCGAGGCTGCGCGCGTCCAGTCCGTCGTACACATCCCCGTTGAAGGCCAGCAGCGCCTGGCGTGCGCAGGCCGCGCTGGCGCGTGCGCGAAAAGCTGCAAAGCGCCCCACATTGAGAGCCGCCAGTGCATCGCTGATGTGCATCAGCGATGCCAGGTCCTGCGGCGCAAAGCTGCGCATCTGCTCGACCAGCGCGCGCGTTTGCGCGGGGAAAGCGGGAAGCGTATGCGGCAAATCAGCCGGTAGCGGGGTGTCGAAATCGAGCGACTTGGCGGGGGAGAGAACAATCAGCATTGGCCGATCTTCACCGGAAATAAAAAACGCCGCCTCGCGGGATGCGAGAGCGGCGTTGCCGTGTGGGGGCAAGCCCCCAGGGATCAGCGTGGCTGATCGAACGGCAGTGGCATGTCGCGCAGGTTGCGGTGCGTTTCGACGAGGACCAGCGGGCCTTCGTCTGGCGTTGGCACAGGCGGACGGGCACGCGGCACGCGCACGGGAGCCGGTTCCGCCGCAATCGCGGCCTGAACCGCAGCCACCTTGGAGGCGTCGGAGTTCACCCACTGCAGGCCGGAGCTGCTGGCCACCTGTTGCATGGCGTCCACCGGCAGCTCATAGCGGCCCACAAGGGGCATGCCGGCTGCTGCGGGCGCCGGGGCCACAGGGGCCACCTCGGCCTGCGGCTCGGCGCGCGGAGCCTCTGCACGGCGGGGAGCCGGCTTGGGGGCAGCAACAGGCGCAGGCTGATCGGCCGGGGCTGTCGCAGGCAGATCACGCACGGCGGGAGCCGCCGGCGTTACCGCTTGTGGTCGCTCCGCTTGTGCCGTCGCTTCTGGCTCTGGCACCGCCACTGCCGCAGGCGCTGGGGATGCGGCAAAGTAGCTGCGGCGTACGGGCGCTTCTTCGGCGTTCGCTGGGGTTTCGCCTTCGTTGCTCAGCGGGCTGGGTTCGCTGTCGGCTGCCGGTGCTGCGTCCTGGCGCGTGCCGCGCTGGCGGTCGCGGCCATAGCGGTCGCGCGAGCGGCGCTCGCGCCGCTCTTGCGGCTCGCCAGCGCTGGAGCCGTTGGTTTCCTGGACGTTTGAGAGGTCGAGGTCGGGCAGAGAATCGAGCGGCGCCGTGTCGGCAAAATCGCCGCCGTGCGCTGCCTGCGCCTCGTTGTTGCGCGGTGCACGCTCGCGGCCCTCGCCACGCGGGGCGCGTTCGCGCCGGGCATTGCCGTTGCCCTCGCCGCGTTCACGGCGTGGTTCGCTGGTGCGCACGGGCCGGTCGTTTTGAACTTCTGCGTCTTGCGGCGGCAGCGAAACGTCAGCATTCGCGGCCGTGCTTTGCATGGCGGCTTCGCTTTGCTGCGCGGCAGCAGCGCCATTGGCGCGGCCTTCGCCGCGCCCGCGGCCCCGGCCGTCGCGGCCTTCACGGGGTTCACGGCCTTCACGGTTGTCGCTGCGGCCTTCGCCGCGTTCCGCATCGCGCGCAGGGCGGGCTTCGCCATTGCTGCGCTCTGCGCGGCCCCGGCCCCGGCCTTCGCCCTGGCCTTCGCGACCCGCTTCGCGCGCAGCATCGCCGCGGCCACCGCCGCGCCGGCTGCGGCCTTCACCACCACGGCCTTCGCCGTTGCGGCCGCCCTGGCGCGGTTCGCGTACGGGTTTCTCGGCTGCCGGTGCCGGCTGCGCGGCGGGCGCCGCCACCGGTGCCGGCTCGCCCATGCCAAAAAGGTTCTTGAGCCAGCTCATGAAGCCGGGTTCAGGAGTGCGCTGTACCGATGGCGGTGCGACCGGGGTGGCGGGTGCCGCAGCAGGCGCGTTGGCCTGGGTGGCGCCAGAGCGCGTGGTGCCGCGTGGTGCGCGCACTTCGCCTTCGGCGCGCGGGGCGGCCTGGGGCGCGGGCGCGTCGGGCAGCACGCCCTTGATCACCGGGGTCTGCTTGTTGGTGGGCTCTTGCGACCGGCGTGTCACGGCCGTTGGGTCTTCCACCTCTTCGACTAGCTTGTAGCTGGCTTCGATGTGGTCCAGGCGGGGGTCGTCGTGTTTGAGGCGCTCGAGCTTGTAGTTGGGGGTTTCCAGTGTCTTGTTGGGCACCATCAGCACGGCTACGCGCTGCTTGAGCTCGATCTTGGCGATCTCGGTGCGCTTTTCGTTCAGCAGGAACGAAGCCACTTCCACGGGCACCTGGCAGTGCACTGCGGCGGTGTTGTCCTTCATCGATTCTTCTTGAATGATGCGCAGGATCTGCAGCGCCGACGATTCGGTGTCGCGGATGTGGCCGGAGCCGCCGCAGCGTGGGCAGGGGATGGACGAACCTTCGCTGAGCGCGGGTTTGAGGCGCTGGCGGCTCATTTCCATCAGGCCGAACTTGCTGATGGTGCCGAATTGCACGCGGGCGCGGTCCTGGCGCAGCGCGTCGCGCAGGCGGTTCTCGACCTCACGGCGGTTCTTGCTCTCCTCCATGTCGATGAAGTCGATGACGATGAGGCCGCCCAGGTCGCGCAGGCGCATCTGGCGCGCCACTTCGTCGGCGGCTTCCAGGTTGGTGCGGGTGGCGGTTTCCTCGATGTCGCCGCCCTTGATGGCGCGGGCCGAGTTGACGTCCACGCTGACCAGCGCTTCGGTGTGGTCGATCACGATGGCGCCGCCGGACGGCAGTTGCACGGTGCGGGCGTAGGCCGACTCGATCTGGTGCTCGATCTGGAAGCGGCTGAACAGGGCGGCGTCGTCGCGGTAGCGCTTCACGCGGGCGGCATGCTCGGGCATGACGTGCGCCATGAACTGCTGGGCCTGGTCGTAGATGTCGTCGGTATCGATGAGGATGTCACCGATGTCGTTGTTGAAATAGTCGCGGATGGCGCGGATCACCAAGCTCGATTCCTGGTAGATCAGGAAAGCGCCCTTGCCGCCCTGGGCCGCGCCGTCGATGGCGCTCCAGAGTTTGAGCAGGTAATTCAGGTCCCACTGCAGCTCGGGGGCGCTGCGGCCAATGCCGGCGGTGCGCGCGATGATGGACATGCCGTTGGGGTATTCCAACTGGTCCATGTTCTCTTTGAGCTCGGCGCGGTCCTCGCCCTCGATGCGGCGCGAAACACCGCCGCCGCGGGGGTTGTTGGGCATCAGCACCACGTAGCGGCCGGCCAGTGAGATGAACGTGGTCAGGGCTGCGCCCTTGTTGCCGCGCTCTTCCTTCTCGACCTGGATCAGCAGTTCCTGGCCTTCCTTGATGACCTCGTTGATGCGTGCCTGGCTGGGCGGGACACCGGGGGCAAAGTACTGCCGGGAGATTTCCTTGAACGGCAGAAAACCGTGGCGGTCTTCGCCGTAGTCGACGAAGCAGGCTTCCAGACTGGGCTCGACGCGGGTGACGACGGCCTTGTAGATGTTGCCCTTGCGCTGTTCGCGCCCTTCGATCTCGATTTCGTAGTCGAGGAGCTTTTGTCCGTCGACGATGGCCAGGCGGCGCTCTTCGGGCTGCGTGGCGTTGATCAGCATCCGCTTCATGATGCGTGTCCTTCTCTCAAGTGGCGGGGCCGGCGGTGCGCAGAGATGGCTGCGCGCGGCGGGTGGCCCAAAAAATCCAAACAACGGCTCGCGCGCGCTAAAGCGCTGCGCAGAGCCAACGGTGCCTGGACGGACGTCTTGAAACGAAGGGAATTGCCGAAGTCGCCAATAACGCTGTGTTTAGCAGAGCGGCAGAGGCGGGGGCGCGTGGAAGGGGGCGAGCCTGGGGGAGGGCATGATTACTACTAAAAGAGTAGCTGCCTGCGCAGGTTTGACAAGCACTTGAGCGCGATTTGACGCCCATGACAAAGGCAGGCGCCATTGCCAGAGGGAGATCCATCGCAGTACCAGTGCCAGCATGTTTTCGCTTCGATCCGTTGGCAGGCCCCGCCTCGTGGGGGAAGCCTGCAAACTCAGTATTCCGTATCGGTGTTTCAATGTGTCCGCCCGCCGTGCGGTGCACCTGCCGCGGCAGGCAACTGGCCTGCCGCCCGCTAGTGCGACGCACGCTGGCATCGACCTGCCTGCGCAAGGGAAATGGTTGTGTCGACTAAAATTCAGACAAATCAACCACTTACAAAATAGTGCGCAGGTGAAACACATTATAGGGGCCAAACCCCCCACACACCCGGCGTCGCCGGCCGCGCACCCGGCACCGCAGGTCGTCCGTCTCCAGGCCGTAGACGCCAATTCGGCGGGCCAGCGGCTGGACAACTTCCTGCTCCGCGAACTCAAGGGCGTTCCCAAGACGCATGTCTACCGCATCATTCGCAGCGGCGAAGTGCGCGTCAACAAGGGGCGCGCCAGTGCCGACACGCGCCTGGCCGAGGGCGACCTGGTGCGCGTGCCGCCGGTGCGGGTGTCGGACCGTATCGAGGAAAAGGCCGCCCACCCGGCGCCAGCGCGCGAATTTCCCGTCTTGCTCGACGACGACGCCGTGCTGGCCATCGACAAGCCGGCCGGCGTGGCCGTGCATGGCGGCAGCGGCGTGAGCTTTGGCGTGATTGAGCAACTGCGCCAGGCGCGGCCCCAGGCACGCTTTCTGGAACTGGTGCACCGGCTGGACCGCGAAACCTCGGGCATCTTGCTGATCGCCAAGAAACGCAGCGCGCTGACCCATCTGCAAGCGCAGTTTCGCGAACGCGAGACCGGCAAGACCTACCTGGCGCTGGGGGTCGGCGCCTGGCAAGCCAATAAAAAGGTCATCGACACGCCGCTGCACAAATACCTGCAGCAGGACGGCGAGCGCCGCGTGCGCACCACCACGGCGGACGACCCGGACGGCATGCGTTCGATCACCCTGGTCAAGCTGCGCCAACGCCTGCCGGCGCGGCCAGAAGCAGGCCTGCCGGAGTTTTCCCTCCTCGAAGTGACCATCAAGACCGGCCGCACGCACCAGATTCGGGTGCACCTCGCCAGCCAGGGCTGCCCCATTGCCGGGGATGAAAAATACGGCGACTTCGAGCTCAACCGCCGCCTGCAGCGCCACGGCCTCAAACGCATGTACCTGCACGCCTGGCGCTTGCAGTTCACCCATCCCGCAAGCAGCGAGCGCATCGAACTGCTGGCACCATTGCCGCCTGACTTGGCCTGTTTTTTTCCCCTCTCATGACCGATTTCCTGCCCGCGCGCCGCTTTGACCTCATTGCCTTCGACTGGGACGGCACCCTGTTCGACTCCACCGCCATCATCGTGCGCTGCATCCAGGAGGCAGTGTGCGACGTGGGCGGCAAGCGTCCTACCGATCTGGACGCCAGCTACGTGATTGGCATGGCGCTCACGCAGGCGCTGGCCCACGCCGCACCCGATGTGCCGCCCGAAAAGTACCCCGAGCTGGGCCTGCGCTACCGCACCCACTACGCGCGCCACCAGGATGATCTGGTGCTGTTCGAGGGGGTGCTGCCGTTGCTCGAGCGCCTGCGCGCGCGCGGCCACCTGCTGGCCGTGGCCACCGGCAAGAGCCGGCGCGGGCTGGACGAAGCCTTGCACAGCGTGCAGCTTCGCGGCGTGTTCGACGGTTCGCGCACGGCAGACGAGACCGCTGGCAAGCCGCATCCGCTGATGCTGCAGGAGCTTATGGCCGAGTTTGGCGTGCCCGCCGAGCGCACCTTGATGATTGGCGACACCACGCACGACCTGCAAATGGCGCAAAGCGCCGGCTGCGCCAGTGTCGGGGTGGGCTATGGCGCCCATGACAGCAGCGCCTTTGCCGCATTCGCCCCGCGCTACATCGCGCCTTCGGTCGCCGAACTGGCGGCCTGGCTGGAGCAGAACGGATGAGCGAAGCCGTCGTGCTCGACCTGTGTGCGAGCGGCGCCTTGGCCGACAGCGGCGCAGCCGTGCCGTTCGACGTGGTGTACCAGGGGCAGCCGTGCCGGGCGTTCGCCATTCGTTTCCAAGGCCAGGCGCATGCCTACCTGAACCGCTGCGGCCATGTGCCCATGGAGATGGACTACGTGGACGGGCAATTCTTTGACAGCAGCGGCCAATGGCTGATGTGTGCCACGCACGGCGCCACCTATGCGCCGCAAACCGGCCTCTGCGTCGCCGGTCCGTGCCGGCAGGGACTGATCAAAATAGCCGTTTCCGAGGAGGGTGGACGGGTGCGCTGGCATACTTCTCCCCAACTCCAGCCCTCCAGGCGGTGACATGACAGACGCCAAAGATCCGAACGTAGGTTCGACACAAAAAACCCCGCCAGCGCCCGATATCTGGGCAAAGGAAGCTATGAATTCAGAAGTCAAACAAGGCGCTGCGAACAGCGGCTGGGAGCGCGGTGTGCTCGAAGAGCTGGTGCTCGCTACGGTGCGCGAGCAGCGCGCCGCGCGCCGCTGGCGCATTTTTCTGCGCCTCATGTGGCTGCTGCTGATCGGCGGCATTGCCTGGGCGCTGTTTTCGAGCGAACTGGCGACCCCCAGCAAGAGCAGCCCGCACACGGCGATGGTGGAAATCAAGGGTGAAATCGCCTCCGACGCCGACGCCAGTGCCGAAAACGTGATGGCGGCGATGCGCAGCGCGTTCGAAGACGAAGGCTCGCAGGCCGTGGTGCTGCTGGTCAACTCCCCCGGCGGCAGCCCGGTGCAGGCGGGCATGATCAACGACGAGATCGTGCGGCTCAAGGCCAAGTACAACAAGCCGGTCTATGCCGTGGTGGAAGAGACCTGCGCCTCGGCGGCCTATTACATTGCGGCGGCGGCCGATGATATTTACGTCGACAAGGCCAGCATCGTCGGCAGCATTGGCGTGCTCATGGATGGCTTTGGCTTCACCGGCACCATGGATAAGCTGGGCGTCGAGCGGCGGCTGCTGACCGCGGGCGAGAACAAGGGGTTTCTCGACCCGTTCAGCCCGCAGACCGAGAAACAGCGCGCCTTTGCCCAGGCGATGCTCAACCAGATCCACCAGCAGTTCATTGCTGCCGTCAAGGCGGGCCGGGGCGACCGGCTCAAGGAAACCCCGGAAACCTTCAGCGGCCTCTTCTGGACCGGTCAGCAAGCCATCGAGATGGGCCTGGCCGACCATTTCGGCAGCCTTGATTCGGTGGCCCGCGACGTCGTCAAGGCCGAGGACGTCATCGACTACACCCAGCATGGAAACGTGGCCGAGCGGCTTGCCAAGCGTTTTGGTGCGGCGCTCGGTGCGGGGACCGTGCGTGCCATGCAGTCTGCTGTGCTGAACCTGCGTTGAGGGTCTCCAAATGAACTGGCTTGATCAAGTGAAGTGGGACGCGCAAGGCCTGGTGCCGGTGATTGCCCAAGAGCGTGGGACAGGCGATGTGCTGATGTTCGCCTGGATGAACCGCGAGGCGCTGGCCAAGACGGCCGAGCTGGGCCGCGCGGTGTATTTCAGCCGATCGCGCGGCAAGCTGTGGTTCAAGGGCGAAGAATCCGGCCATGTGCAGGAAGTGCACGAGATTCGTATCGACTGCGATCAGGACGTGGTCCTGCTCAGCGTCACCCAGCTCGGCCACGAGCCCGGCATTGCCTGCCACACGGGTCGCCACAGCTGCTTCTTCAGCGTGCTCAAGGATGGCCAGTGGCAAGCGACCGAGCCGGTCTTGAAAGACCCGGCCTCCATCTACAAATGATGCCCATGAATGACAAAAATTTGCCGGCAAGTGACGAAGGCGCACTCGCCCGGCTTGCTGCCACCATCGAGAGCCGCAAGCGCGAGCACGGCGGCGACCCCGAGACCAGCTACGTGGCCCGGCTCCTGCACAAAGGGCCCGACGCCTTCCTGAAAAAAATCGGCGAAGAGGCCACCGAGGTGGTCATGGCCGCGAAAGACCTGGACCACGGTGGCGAGCGCAGCAAGTTTGTTGGTGAAGTCGCCGACCTGTGGTTCCACTCCATGGTGGCGTTGGCGCACTACGGCGCGACGCCGCACGATGTGATTGCTGAACTCGAGCGCCGCGCCGGCACCAGCGGCATCGAGGAAAAGGCCTTGCGCAAAGCGCAACGCCGCGCCAGCGAAGAGGGTTAGCCATGAACGACATCATCGACATCCCGAACGACGGCGAACGCGCGGAAGGCCTCAAGGCCTGGGGCTGGGTGAGCTATGCGCTGCACCTGATCGTCGCGTTGGGCGCGGTGATTCCCGGTGCCCAGCCCGGCGCGCTGCTGCTGGTGATTGCCCTCATCATCGATCTGGTCAAGCGCTCGGACGCTGAGGGCACCTGGCAGGCGAGCCATTTTTCCTGGCGCATCCGCACGGTGCTGTGGGCGGGTGTTCTGTACATCGTCACCGCGCCGCTGTGGCTGCTGTTCTTTTTGCCTGGCTGGCTGGCGTGGTGCCTGATTTCCATCTGGTTCCTCTACCGCATCGTGCGCGGCATGGTGGCCATGAACCAGAACCGGGCCGTCAATGTCTGAGCCGCACGCGGCCCGGCACGCACTGAGCCTGGCACTGCAAGGCGGCGGCTCGCACGGCGCTTTGACCTGGGGCGTACTCGATGCCCTGCTGGAAGATGGGCGTATCGATATCGACGGGATTAGCGGCACCAGCGCCGGCGCCATGAATGCCGTGGCGGTGGCGCATGGCTTCGCCCAGGCTGCCGCGCAGACCCGCGACCCGGTTGAGGCGCGTGTCGAAGGGGCAAGGCTCGCGCGCAAAACGCTGGCCCGCCTGTGGGAGGGTGTTGGCGCGCTGGGCGGCCCAGGCTGGGGCGGTACCGCGGTGCTGCCGGCCATGGCCTTGATAACGCCCTGGCTGGCGCCAGTGCAGTCCAATCCGCTGGACATCAACCCGCTGCGCAGCCTGCTGGAGCGGGAAATCGACTTTGAGCGCCTCGCCGCAACCCCTGCGGGCGTGCCGCGTGTCTTTGTCTGCGCCACCAATGTGCGCACTGGCCGGGGGGAAATTTTCTCGGGTGCGGGTCTGAGCGCCGCAACGGTCATGGCGTCGGCTTGCCTGCCGATGGTGTTCCAGCCGGTGGAGATCGACGGGCAAGCGTATTGGGATGGGGGTTATTCCGGCAACCCGGCGCTGTACCCACTGACCTACGAAGTAGAGTGCACCGATATCTTGCTGGTCCAGATCAACCCGATCGAGCACGACGCGGTGCCCGACACCGTGCCCGAGATCATGGACCGCATGAACGAGATCAACTTCAACGCCTGCCTGCTGGCCGAACTGCGCGCTATCGAATTTGTCCGGCGCTTGCTCCGTGAAGGCAAGCTTGACCCTACGCATTACAAGGACATCCGCATGCACCGCATCGACGGAGGCGCCGCGCTTTCGGAGTTTGGCGCGGCCAGCAAGGCGCGCGCCGACCTGTCCTTTGTGCGCCTGTTGTTTGAGCGCGGCCGCGCCGCAGGGAGCGCCTGGCTGGCCGCGCACCGCAAAGATCTGGGCGTGCGGGCCACCCTTGATCTGACGCAAAATGCCCAATAACCCAAGCGTTGCCATGCACGACCCGAACTGCTTATTCTGCAAAATTGCCGCCGGCGAAATCCCCTCGCGCAAGGTCTATGAAGACGAGGAGTTTGTCGCTTTTCACGACATCCACCCGCATGCACCCGTGCACTTCCTGGTGGTGCCGCGCCTGCACATCCCTTCCATGGCGCAGGTGGAACCCGGACACGCCGGCCTGCTGGGGCGCATGATGGCCTTGGCACCCCGCCTGGCCCTGGAACAGGGTTGCCGGCCGTACCCGGAAGGCGGTTTTCGCATCCAGGTGAACACCGGGCGCGAAGGGGGCCAAGAGGTGGACCACCTGCACATGCACGTCATGGGCGGGCCACGCCCCTGGCTCAAGGGCTGACAGCGCACCCAATCACCATCGTCTTGGGGGCGTTGCAAGCTGACTGCAAGCCACCTTGTCGGCACGGACTAAAATGGTCTGCATTCCTTAGGAGATTTTCATGGGCTCTTTATCTATCTGGCACTGGCTGATCGTGCTGCTGATCGTGGTCATGGTTTTTGGCACGAAAAAGCTCAAGAACATCGGCTCTGACCTGGGCGGCGCCGTCAAGGGCTTCAAGGATGGCATGAGGGATGGCTCGGCCGACGACGCTGCGCCCGTGCCGCCGCCCTCGCAAGTGACCAACGCCGCTGCCGCGCCTGATACGTCGACCATCGACGTGCAGGCCAAGCAGAAAAGCTGATCATCCGTACCGCCGCGCACGCGCATGATTGATATCGGCCTGTCCAAAATGGCGCTGATCGGCGTGGTCGCGCTGATCGTCGTCGGCCCTGAAAAGCTGCCACGCGTGGCGCGTACCGTGGGGACGCTGCTGGGCAAGGCCCAGCGCTACGTGGCCGATGTGAAGTCCGAGGTCAACCGCTCCATGGAGCTCGATGAGCTGCGCAAGATGAAGGACACGGTGGAGGGCGCGGCCCGCGACGTCGAGCAAAGCATTCACACCAGCGCCGAAGAATTTCAGCGCAACCTGACACAGGCCACCGATGACGCGCACGCCGCGTATCTGGCAAACGCCGAGAGCGCTGTTGTTCCTGCTTACCGCAATCCCGGCAAGAACTGGCGCCTCAAGCGGGGGGCCATGCCGCAGTGGTACAAATCGCGTGCCGGTGTGCGCACCAAGGCGCAGTCGGGCGCGGCCCGGGTAGCACGCTACCGTCCCCAGAAATTTCATTGAACGCTGCGCCGCCAGCTGCGCGGCTTCGGGCATGAGTTGCCCGCCACTTTCTGTCCCATGTCCCAGAATCCTTCTCCAGACGACGAACTCGCCGGCACCGAGCAGCCCTTTGTGCAGCACCTGATGGAGCTGCGCGACCGCCTGGTCAAGTCGATCGTGGCCGTAGGCGTCGTGGCGGCGGTGCTGTTTTTTTTCCCTGGCCCCGGCGCGCTCTACGACCTGATGGCCGCGCCGCTGGTGGCGCACCTGCCCAAGGGAGCGACCTTGATTGCCACTTCGGTGATCTCGCCGTTCATGGTGCCGCTCAAAATCTTGCTGATGTCGGCGTTCATGATTGCCCTGCCGGTGGTGCTGTGGCAGGTCTGGGGGTTCATCGCGCCCGGTCTGTACCAGCACGAGAAGCGCCTGGTGCTGCCGCTGGTCATCTCCAGTACCGTGCTGTTCCTGGTTGGCGTGGCGTTCTGCTACTTCTTTGTCTTTGGCAAGGTGTTTGCTTTCATCCAGGGCTTTGCGCCCAAGAGCATCACGGCCGCGCCTGACATTGAGGCCTATCTGAGCTTTGTGCTCACCATGTTCATTGCCTTTGGCCTGGCGTTCGAGGTGCCTATCGTGGTCATCGTGCTGGCACGCCTGGGCATCGTCAGTGTGGCGCAGCTCAAACGCTATCGGGGCTACTTCATCGTGGTGGCCTTCATTGTTGCCGCCGTCGTCACCCCGCCCGATGTGGTGTCGCAACTGGCGCTGGCCATCCCCATGGTGCTGCTCTATGAAATGGGTATCTGGGCGGCCCAAGTCTTCATTCGCCATACCAAGGCGCCCGAAGATGCCGAGGAATCTGCGTCTGCGTCTTCCTAAAGCCTAAGGCCGTCGCCTGATTTTTGAATGAAATTGGCCGCCAGCGCTTACGGGGTAAGCGCTGGTTGCTATGAATAGGTGAGTCACGCGAGCTGTGATCGCTAGGCGGCGGCAGAAGCGACCTGCGGCACCGTTTTCTGGAAGATGAAGATGACTTCGTCTTCGTTCTGCGCCATCAGCCTGGTTTCGAAGGCAAGCCCGAAGTGCTGCTTGGTGGCGAGGAACATTTCCTGCATTCCGTCCATGGTCCACGCATGGAAATGAATGCTGAAGTCGGCTTTTTCGAGTTCCGCTGCCTGGCCCTGCACAAATGACTCCAGACCTGGGCCGTGGGCCCTTGGAAACAGCCCTTTGTCCATTCCATGGGAGGCAAATATCTGCGCGAATTCCTGATACGCCATGGCGCGGGACCATCCCGGCCCTTGCTCGTAGTCCTGGAGCAGGTGCTCGAATGGCGTGGGTATGCGGGTTCGGTCGAAGCTGTGCCGCATTTCGGGAAGGCTTAGATACAAGAACCCGCCATGTTTGAGGACGCGAAGCATGTTCTTGAACCCCTTGAGCGGGTCTTCGAAATGCTCGAGCACATGGTTGGCAACGACAAAGTCCTGGGAATAGTCGCCCACTTTTGCCAAGGTTTCGCCGTTGTCCACGATATCGGGCACCACAATGGCCGCGATATCCACACCGAAATCGGCCAAGCTCAGTCCAGAAATCGTGAAGGGCTTGCCAATGTCGTCGGCGCTGTATTTGTCGAGGTATCTGACCCGTGCTCCCTCGGGCAGCGCCAGAGGCGAGGCGAAAGCGCCGATCTCCAGGCCATCGCCCCGCAGATAGCTGCGAGCGACCAACTGCCGCACCTCCTCCCGCGTGCCGCTGAGCATCGGGAGCGGCGGTTGCGCAGCCGGGGAGGCAGGAGGCGGGCTGTCTGGTCTGGCCGTTTGCTGCTGCACCTGCATGAGCAGGTTCTGGAGCTGTGCGGTCCCCACGATGCGGCGAATCAGCTGGAGGAGGTATCTCATAGAGGCATGAATCGGCTTCTGGAGGCGTGGAGCATTCGGACCGGCGCGCCCCGCGGCATCTACAGCCGCTCCTTCACATACGAGGGGCGGTCCATATCCACGATCTCCACGGAGAGCTGCACCAACATGCCCTCGGGTTTCGGGGTGCGGCGGCGCAGTACGGTCGCCACGCGCTCAGCCAGGTCCTGTTTGGCTTCGGGCGTGCGGCCGGCGAGCAAGCGCAGCTGGGCGTGCACGAAGCCACGCGGGCCCGATTCCGTACCGACGGCAAAACTGCTTTGGCAGACAAAGCGGGTCTTCAGGTCGGCCTCGGTCTGCACCTCGGGGCTGGCGCAGATGGCCTCGTTCAGTTCCCCCAGCGCCTTGCGCTCGGGAAAGGGGGCCAGGTTGGCGGAGTATTCGACGGTCAGGTGTGGCATGGCATGGCCTTTCAGAGAGCCTGGGTAGGCACGTGGTCGCGCAGCCCGCACTGGCGGTTGTGGGCGTCCACGAAGACGAGCTGGGGGCGGTGGTTGGGCACGTCGGCCTCCGGCACTTGGGCGAAGGCGGCAATGATCAGCAGGTCGCCCACGCTGGCGCGGCGCGCGGCCGAGCCGTTCACGGAGATCATGCCACTGCCGCGCTGGCCTTTGATGGCGTAGGTGACGATGCGCTCGCCGTTGTCGATGTTCCAGATGTGGACCTGTTCGTTTTCGACAATGCCGGCAGCGTCGAGCAAATCTTCGTCAATGGCGCAGGAGCCTTCGTAGTGCAGCTCGCAGTGCGTGGCGGCGACGCGGTGGATTTTGGATTTGAGCAGGGTGCGAAGCATGGGGCGTGAAGGGATTAGTGGGTGACAGGGGGGACCAGAATGGTGGACGCGGCTGGCGCGGCAAGGTCCGGGTAGTCGCGGCTGTAGTGCAGGCCGCGGCTTTCCCGCCGCAGTTGTGCCGAGCGCACGATGAGCTGTGCCACCTGCACCAGGTTGCGCAGTTCCAGCAGGTCGCGCGTGACATGGAAATTGGCGTAGAACTCGTCGATCTCGGTCAGCAGCAAGGTGATGCGGTGCGTGGCGCGCTCCAGGCGCTTGTTGGTGCGCACGATGCCCACGTAGTCCCACATGAAGCGGCGCAGCTCGTCCCAGTTGTGCGAGATGACCACGCATTCGTCGGCGTCGGTCACACGGCTGTCGTCCCAGCGTGGCAGCGCCGGAATCTGCACGCGCGGTGCACTGGCGATGTGCTGGGCGGCGGCGCGGGCGAAGACCATGCATTCGAGCAGCGAGTTGCTGGCCAGCCGGTTGGCGCCGTGCAGACCGGTGCAGGCCACTTCGCCCACCGCGTACAGGCCGGGCAGGTCGGTGCGCGCCGAGAGGTCGGTCAGCACGCCGCCGCAGGTGAAGTGCGCCGTGGGCACCACCGGAATCGGCTCTTTGGTGATGTCGATACCCAGATTGGCGCAGTGTGCCAGGATGTTGGGGAAATGCTCCTGCAAAAACGCGGGGCTTTGGTGCGAGATGTCGAGCAACACGCAGTCCAGGCCGTGCTTCTTCATTTCGTAGTCGATGGCGCGGGCGACCACGTCGCGCGGGGCAAGCTCGGCGCGTGCATCGTGCTCCGGCATGAAGCGGGTGCCGTCGGGCAGCAGCAGTTTGCCGCCTTCGCCGCGCACCGCCTCGCTGATGAGGAAAGACTTGGCGTGCGGGTGGTACAGGCCCGTGGGGTGGAACTGGATGAATTCCATATTTCCGACGCGGCAGCCGGCGCGCCAGGCAGCGGCAATGCCGTCGCCCGTGGCGGTGTCGGGGTTGGTCGTG